>ENA-OUWZ01000001-OUWZ01000001.1-marine-metagenome-genome-assembly--contig:-NODE-1-length-43297-cov-184.889472_pt1 | contig 43297 bp, 57 predicted proteins | sample MGYA00248457_ERZ584574 | MGnify/ENA primary metagenome ERZ584574 (study PRJEB26545, sample SAMN05421970) | marine metagenome | isolation source: Line P, North Pacific Ocean | place: Canada:British...
ATTACGCCAAGCTATTTAGGTGAGACTATAGAATACTCAAGCTTGCATGCCTGCAGGTCGACTCTAGAGGATCCCACGTATTGATACGTATATGCCCCAAGTTTCAATGAGCACTTCGATGATTGGAGCTTCTTCTATCAGTGATTATCGTCTCAAAAAAGTCCATAAATGGATTTCAATGCCGTATCGCGAAAAATCTTTGAGCAAAGTCTTCAAACTAATCAATCATAAGATCAACGAAGCAAATCTGAATAAGAATGTTTTGAATACATCTAAAGCATATTACAATAAAATTTCCATGTTATCATCAACTCGAGGAATGATACGTCAAGGCATGATTGCTTCTTGCGTTTATACTGCGTGTAAATCTTGTAATTGCCCTAGGTCCCCAAGTGAGATTGCAATCTTGTTTGATATGAAAAAGAGTGATTTTTCCAGAGGTCTTAAAAGGTTTGGCGAAATATTCAGGCGACTTGGTATCAACAATGACAAAGAAATTCAGAATTTGAACAGTTATTTTGATAGATTTATCAATAGACTTGCCATAAAACAGAAGTTGAATGAAAAAGACGAAAAGAGTTTACAGCAGGAATGCTTCAATCACCCAATGTTTAACATCAACGGAAATTACATAACAAATATTGCACTAATCATATTGAATTGCTCATTGAAACTCGAATTGAACATTGAAATTGACGATGTCGCAGATGTTGCGCAAGTATCGAAATTCACAATATCTAAACACTTTAAGGAAGTATGTCAAGAATTCAAGTGTGTTTGAACTTTACATTGTATTTTTCGGTGACTTCCGTATCAACTTTTCTTGTGTTCCCACCCATAATGTAACTATAGACTCTTGCATACGCCCAAGACTGACTTGATTGATTTGGTCTTGAACCTCCTGTAAAATAGGCCGCCGCACCTTTATTGTAAACCTCTTTTAAAGCCTTTTCGGAGATCCCTGAAACCTTTGATATGTTTTTTAAAGTCTTTCCGCCTTTAAGTTTTACGATTTCATCACCATATTCGCGATCGAATTTAGCTGTCCACGTCGATTTTCTTGCTTTTCTTGATTTGATCTGCGGTCTCTTTTTCCCTTCGAAAATTGATTTGATTTGTCTATTCAAATCACTTCCTTTCAAATTACTCAAGTATCTCTTAGGCAATCGTCGAGTTTTTCCTTTGTATGAAACAAGTGTGTTATTGAATCTCATATTATTATATCTCACATAATAAAATGAAATTATTGTCCATAGATGTTGGCATCAACAATCTATCATACGTAATAATGAGTATCAATTCAGAAGATAATTTCACTATACAAACTTGGCAAAATCTCGATATCAATCGTAACTTTGAAGACCTTCATTACGTCTCTTCAAAATACCTGCATTTATCCAAGCCTGAGTTGATTGAATGTTGTTCTATTAACGAGATTGAACTTGACGAGAAAGAGACGTCAAAAGTTATCAAGGAGAAAATCAAAAGTCTATTGAAACTCAAAAATATCAAGAAGACAAATCAAATAGATTACAAAAAAACCCTTGTTAATCTCAAGAAACATTTCGATGAGATTCCGATTGACGAAATGACGCACATTGTTATCGAGAATCAACCAGTATTGAAGAATCCTAAAATGAAATCGATACAAATGATTCTGTTTACTTACCTTCAATTGAAATTTCCTGAGATCAATGTTGATTTCATCAATGCCGGAGAAAAATTGAAATATTGTAAGAAGAGGAGTCTTATTGAATCTATTCCAAGATCTTATAAGGAAAACAAGAAAACATCTATCGAAGTTGTGTCGAAATTAATAAGAGACGTGTCAGAACTTTCAAACAAATTCGAGATCGAAAAGAAAAAGGATGACCTTGCAGATGTTATTTTACAAGGACTTGCGTATCATTCAATCAAGTGCGTTTAAAAACATATAAAAATAAACTATCAACTTATAATACAAACTATGTCCCTCGACGAACTGAATGTTGAAGAAATTAATTTTGACGTAGGTCTGATGAATGACCAACCAAATGACGAAGATAACGAGTTCGATCTTTTGATAGATCCTGGAAAATCTCGCCCCGCATCACCCGAAAACAATGTAGAAATGACCGTATCAAACGAAATTCCTTTCAAAAGTATCGATACTAAAAAAGATGATGATGATATCAAGATAAATTTTTCAGTCGAGAGAGAGAACGACTCTACTTCGGCGTTCAAACCTGCTTTTCAGCGTGCTCAAGACATTGGATCTCGCCCAGTTTATCATACCGAGAATAACGCTGAAAAGCAAGATTTACTGTTCAAGCTCAAGCGTCTTGAGTCCAAGGGAATTCCTTTAAGTAAGCATTATTCTAGACATGATTCGGTCATTGAAATGCGCGACGAATACGAGCGTATTAAATCGCAGCGCGATCTCGAGGCCTCTATTAAGTTTCAGCGAAAGACACTTATGATGGCAACAAGCGGCACAGAATTTGTGAATAAAAGATTTGATCCGTTTGGTCTTAAACTTAATGGCTGGTCCGAGAGCGTAGGCGAGGGTATCGATGATTATGATGATGTATTTGAAGAGCTACATGAAAAGTACAAAGGCAAGGCTCAAATGGCTCCTGAGATCAAACTAATGATGATGATTGGAGGTTCTGCAGCGATGTTTCATATGTCCGCCAAGCTTTTTGGTAACTCCGACCAGAATGTCCAGGATATCATGAAAAATAATCCAGATTTGAAACGTCAGTTTGCGGAGGCGGCAATCCGCAATGAATTAAACAATGGTAATCAGAATCCATCTTACAATGATCAGCCTATCGCCAAGCCTTCATTCGATCCCGATGAAACGGTTATGGCTCCTCCAGATGATGTAGATATTGACCGTATTTTAAGATCGATCGATCAGATTTCACCGTCGGATCCCGAACCAGTCAAGCCTATATCCAAAAATGTTGAACCCGTCGTTTCTAAGAAAAAACGTGGGCGCCCTAAGAAAGTTCGCCCCGAAACCAAGAGTTTCGCTTTAAACATTTAATCGAGATTTGCGTTTGAAACATAATCTAAAAATATTTCATTGAACTAATGGAATTTTACACACAACTCGAGAAAATTGAGAAGATGATCGAGATTAAAACTCAGTTGCAAGTTTATGGTCTATCCAACCACGAAAACATGAAAAAATTTGATGAAATTGTTCAAAAGTATGTGAAAGATGGCGAAGAATTCACGGGAAAAATAAAATTACATGGAACGAATCGAATCATGAATATAAAATTTAGAAATAAGAAGAAATGGTCGATTGACTGTCATCTTCTGTATGATAAAAATGCTTAATTCAAGTAAGAATCCAAATTTACAATACACACAAAACTACACACAAAACTACACACAAAACTACACACAAAACTACACACAAAATTACAAAAAAGAAAAAATGGCAAAAGTTATTACTTGATTATTATATATACAATATAATATACATATCAATTGAACAAGCAAAAATGTCATTCGGATGTGAGAATAACGAGTCGATCGATTCTTTCTTAGATACGCAAAAGCAAAAGCGAACGTCAAATATTGACGGTATGCGGACGCCTGAAAGGCAGACTACTCGCAACGAAGAACGACTGAAAAGTGTGCTATTGCGCCCGTCTAAGGTACTTCTCTCTCAGCAAATTTCGCTGGATTACGATGACCCTCGCTTTATTGAGTAATTTATTATACTAATAAACCCTATGTTGGATTTCCCAGTTATTTACTGGTTTTTTTATTATGCACCGCAAAAAAGTAAAAATGATATGAATATTTTTATATATGTGAGTGCTAAGTAAGAATACAAGATAATCATATGATATTCGATAAGAACATTCGCGTTTATCGTAGGTATTTTCGTTTGAAAGCAAAACAGATTATGACCGATGATTTCATTAAAACGAGTACAATTCCACTGATTTCTGATGCTACAGTCATTGATATAAACTCGCATGGTCACCCCAATGTTGAGTATACGCTTCTTACTCACAGCGAATACTATATTTTGACATTCATTTTAATACGTGTGTTACAATATTTCAAGAAGATCAAAAAGTAGAATCATCTTGTCTTTTGAATCGATCAAATTCTTGATAAAAGATGTGTGCTATAATGAAAGTTCCAATCAAATCGTTCTCAAACCAATTTTGAAAATTACAACAACACGCAAAAGTTGTCATTGAAGAAATGTATAGAATTGACATGTGTTTGTGTTTTTTTAGCAATTCAAAGTGGTCCATATATTGAGACGGTGTGTGGATGAACATCAAGAATAGGTATACAATGTCTGGATTTAAGACACTCATAGAAACTAACAGCGAAGAAGCAAGCACTCTTTCATTGAAATCATCATCATCAAACATCAACATTTGATGGCGAAAGTGTATTGCTGAAAAGGTCATGAAATATAAGAAACCAAGTCCAGGAAAGACACTGGAAACAAGAGGATATGTTGCGAATGCCTTTATATTGGATTCTACGTAAACTTTCGTAATATTCTTATCGTGTGCGTCGATGACATCGATACACCCATGAGCGGGAACGATTATTGGTAATGCTACTTTTACGAATTCATGGATACTGTTTTGAAGAGTAATTAGAAACATTTCCTTAAATAATCATTGAAAAAAAACATATTGATTTTCAGTCAACATGCCAAGTGAGGTTTACGTTTTAGGTTTTAGCATATAATCTTTCCAATTTTTTACAATGTCACTCAAACTCTCCAGAAGTTTGTCTAGTGAGTCAGTCATTAGTTTTTTCGTGGCATTTATATAGTCATCCGATTCCATGTATGAATCCGTGTCCGTTTCGATTAGTTTGATACGAAAAGCCAACGTATTTTCCAAGGGATGTGTTTCATGATATGACACGTGAGAAATCTCCTTATTGTAAAATAATTCGTACATCATCTCTTGAATCATATATCCAGTCGTAGCAGATTGCTTTTCAAAGACGAATTCGATTCCACGGAAGTTTTCAACCGTATTAATTTGGATATTGTTATCTGAAAGGTCCTTCTGCATTGTATTGAGGAGTTCTCCGATACTAACGAAAGATTTCGTCACTATTTCGGTCGGAGAAACGAGACCAACGGATTCAAGCTTAAATTTGTATGTGTCGTTGTTAGTTTCATCGTTTTTATCTTTTTGGGGAATAGAAACACAAATAGTAGTAGGACTATATTTTGTATGGATAATTCCAGTTCCGACCCTCAATTTGAACTCTACATTCAGTTCTTGAATTTCTTTATCATCGATAATTGTTGGAAACCGTGTAATAAGAATAGGATTTGGTTTTTGAATGAACATATTTTTAAAAACAACCTTTTTTTCGATACCATCGATAACCTCAAACACTTCGATATCATTAGTCGTCACATACGTGGGTTCATTGGGCTTATTTGTCACATGGAGCTTAAAAGTATAGTTAGAGATTAAATCGAATCTTTCAAGAAGAACCGGAATCAATTCGATGCGATGTTTTAGAAACTCATCGTGCAATGAAGTTGTATTGACCTTAAAACTCACTTGATCGAAAGCAGTATTTTGAATATTGCTTAGACAAGTCCGCCGGATAGCATTGACAATAGATTTACTGATATTTTTAATTTCAAATTCAATAGAATTAGAATTATCTTTCTCTTTTAGAGAAGAAAACATGATTGTGTTTTGATGCATACTATATGCTATATATTTTATTTCATCAATCATTTTCTATTTTTTTCTAAGAGATACCCATATATTGCGTTTGAAATCATATAAAAATAAAGACGCTGAAGATAATAAGATGAAAGATTACAGTATATCCGTTTTGACACCAACGACAAGAACAAGGGGTGAATGTCTTAAACTACAAGTAAAAAATATCAAGAATCAGACTTACTCCAGGTTTATCAAAGAATGGATCGTTGTATCATCTGATACATCGTGGAACTTGGAAGACTTTTCTCTTTTAATTTCAGAATTACAGTCAACGACGAAAATCAAAGTTGTTTCGAGATTCTTTATCGATGATACGAATGAAAACATTGAAAACATTGGATTCCTTCGTAATCGATTGAATTCAATGGTTTCCAATCAATCTAATTACATTTTTGCCTTTGATGACGATGACTATTATCATCCTGATTATGTCGAGCATTCTATCAAAGCAATGAACAAGTCTGGTAAAATTGCTGCCGGCTGCACTTCACATATCATGTATGATACAGATTTAAGCTCATTCTTTCAGTTTACAGGATTCTCACAATTCCACACAGTTAACAATTGTCTATCATATCATAGAGATTTTCTGAAAAATCACGAATACAATAACGAAAACACTCACGCAGAAGAGAAATTCTTTCTAAAGGACTTTACATCTGAAATAGTACAGCTTGATCCTTATAAAACAGTGGTTCAAATGGTTCATTCCGCAAACACATATAACAAGAGAAAAATGATCATGTATAATGCATGGATTGATAAAGACAAGAAAAGCATACATGAAATTACTCCTATGATCAACTCGAAGATTCGCAATAATTACAAGGAAGTCTTGTGCACGAGGCGAAAAAATGACGATTATGATATCGTGTATTATTTGGGATTCGGAGGACCTATGTGGTCCCCTTATGATACGAATCTCGGTGGATCTGAGCAGGCTGTGTTACATCTATCAAATGAATGGATTAAGAAAGGAAAAAGTGTTCTTGTTGTAGGGAATTTCACGGAAAACACAATTCTTAAAGCAAATGTCGATAAAAAGATTGCGAATTACGAAAGTTATCTAAATTTCGAATGTAAACATCATTATAAGACAGTAATTTTATGGCGTAATTTAGGAATCCTCCCGATGTTGAAATACATATCGGCGGATAGAATTTACGTGGATTTACATGATCGAATCTCTTTCCCAGATTTAGTTGAAGCGTACATTGAAAAGATCGACAAAATCTTCTTCAAGAGCAAATTTCACGAAGACGAAATGAAAAATTTTCATCCGAAAATTCGAGATAAAATTGGAGCCAAATCTGTTGTTATTGAAAACGGAGTTCGCACTAGGAAATTCGCAGATAAGGGTAAATATGAGAGAACTTATAATCGATTTTGCTACACCTCGTGTTATACCCGAGGTTTATACCAGATCCTCATGCATATTTGGCCTGTGATTCGTAGCATCGACGATACTGCTGAGTTTCATGTCTATTACGGAATGGATTCAGTGCAAGACGAAAAATTCAAGCAAGCTATGAAATATTTGATGAATCAGCCCGGTGTTTATGATTGGGGACGTCAATCTATTGATGTGATCAAAGAAGAAAAATGTAAGTCAACGTTTCAACTGTATGTCTCGAAGACGAAAGCCGAGACAGATTGTATCGCAGTTCGGGAATCTGCTGTTGCTGGATGTATTCCTCTTTTGTCGAACGATGGGGTATTTGCGGAAAGACCGGGGATCCACTTCGAAGTTGAAGATACAAATAACCGGAATGAAATGGTGAAAATTGCCTTTAAAATAATTGGAATCATGCGTGACGAAAAGAAGGTCGAAGACATCCGCAACAAAATCAAGAACAAAGATAAAAGTTGGCTTCAAATTGCAAAGTTGTGGCTGAGATATTTCTGAAAAAAATGTATGTGTAATATTACACACATGAACGATCTTGCCAGAAACCATCGAGACAAAAGAAAAGCAGATGAAGCTTTGTGGAAAGCTTGGTTCGGAATAGATAATGTTTATACGTTTTTTGCTTATATGGTAATCATATTTTTAGTTATTTATTTTGGTTTATATTTTTTGGCAATTTATATTGGTTAACTCCATTACCTGAACCTGAACCTGAACCTGAACCTGAACCTGAACCTGAACCTGAACCTGAACCTGAACCTGAACCTGAACCCGAACAATCCAAATGAATATGTAGATATAATATATGCATCAGAAAGTTCATTTGATAACGTATTCCGATGAATTATATGAGAACTCAAAGAAACGTCTTCTTAATGAAGCTCGAGACACGAATTGGTTTGATGAGATATGTGGTTATTCTCCTAAAAATCTAACCGACGATTTCAAGATTACTTTTGGAAATATCTTAAACTATCGTCAGGGTTGTGGTTTCTGGATATGGAAATTTGATATCGTACTTCAAGAATTGAGAAAAATGAGACCGAATGACGTATTGATTTATATGGATGCTGGCTGTTCTATAAATCCTCACGCTGAGAAAAGGTTCAAAGAGTATATCAATCTTCTAAACGATTCATCAGAAAGTATGATTTCATTCCAAATGAATCATAGTGAAATCGCATATACTACGCAAGAGTTAGCAGATGAACTGGAATATCCATTAAACTATACTGGTCAGTATATGGCTGGAGTTTTGATCATGAAAAATGTAGAGAAAACTCACACGATATTCAACAAATGTATTGAATTATTACGAAAAGATTCAGTTTTAGTAACAAATGAATACAATCGGAACCAAGCGGCTTGCTTCGTATCGAACCGCCACGACCAATCAATCTTAAGTCTTATAAGGAAAAAACTAGGATCCTTGGTTTTACCAGACGAAACCTGGTTCAAATCTTTCGAACATGAGGGATTGAACTATCCATTTTGGGCGACGCGAAGAAGAGACTAGGGGAATAACTTGTTTTTGATTGACGTTATTAAGATGTCGTAAAACGACTTGACGTGTTTTCCGGCATCTTTCGTGAAAACCGGTCCACTCAGATATTGATTTGGATTTTTGCAAGCATGATTTATAGAGGACTCTAATGATTCTGCATTATTGACATCGCAGAATACGTATTTGTGTCTTTCTATAATATTTGGTTCTGGTAGATCGTTTGCCCAATACAAAGGAATAGTTCCTGCTTCGAGAGCCTGAAATATCTTTTCCGTGCAATATCCTTCAAACGCAGAATTCTCACAACATATATTGTATAAGCTGTTGGAAATATATTCGATCTTATCTTTCGAGGTTGGTCCGATTTCCAATGTGTTGTTTTTGAATCTTCCGGGAGATCTTATCGTTCCATGTTTATCCAATTCATTGTAGATTTTGGTTCTTTGACCGAATGTGTCATGACTAGAAACAATTGTTCCAAACATGTTCTGTTTTCCCTTGAGTGAATCATACTGGGTTTCTATATGAGTCACAATATTTTCCGTATCATTCCAACAATAATAAGGATAATATAGAAGCCATAGTGGAAATCGTATTTGCTTTCTAGATGGATCTGTTTGTTTGAACCCTACAATCAAATCAAATGTGCTTCGAAGTAAAGAATAATCATTGTATGGTTGATATCTATCCAGATTTTCACCATAGAAAAAGAGTTTGCATTTAGATTTAGTGTGCTTGATCAATGCTAAACTTTGGTTTGCCGAAGTATTGTATAAACAAGAGCAAAGTAAGATGTCTGGATTTGAATTATAAGGAACGATTTTAACAGACCCAAAGTGATACTCAAGAAATTTAGTGAACCAAATTTGATGAGGTGGTTCATCCCAAAAGTCAATGTATGAAATAGAAATCATTATCATTACCATAAGAAAGATAATAAAGATGAGAAAGATAACTTTATTTAAACGAATGGGATGTATTTAAGCTTATCACTGTCTAGATTGTCATGAATATTGACCTTGAATTGCAAATTCTCACTAATATCCGGGACGATGACTAAATCACCATCATAGAGCTCATTGCATCCAAGTGTGTCATCGCATTCACGACCATTTTTTACGACAGTGAGTCTAGCGCTATTAAACTGGTCTGAAAGAGCGTAATACTGCCACTTGTCTGAACCAGAATAAGTTTTGCGTCCCATTAGCTTCAACAAACGTTCTCCTTGAGAAATGACTCCCACAGATTTGTAGTCAGTTTTCTCGCCGCGCGTTGGAATATTTACTCGTAGAACGCGAACGGTCTTATCACTATCTGTTTTATTATTACCATTCTTATCGTCACTCTCATTTGTATCATCATCTGTCTTGTCGCTTTTACTCACGTTTTCAAGTTTCATATACAACACTATTACTAATGTAAGCAGAATCGCAGTAACAACTAAGTTGACAACACCAATCAAATCCATTTATATTATGAATAGAAAAAAATGCGTTTAAAAGTGCAATAAAATTTCAATAATCATATAATCATATGATAATCGATGTTTGAAATACACAGGAAAAGAAACATAAATACTGAAAACTTTTTAAAACAGTCAGCAATCGAACTTGAAGACATTCAATCATATTTTCCGATTTTACGGGAACTAGATTCGAAGAAAACTAAATCTTCCTATAAACATTCAAAGATAGAAATTCCGAATAAAATCAACGGTGTGCTAGATTACAATCCTAGAAAAACGACAGCTTTGATCAACGGTAAAACATCCTTGATACACATCAAACAAACACCATTGATTGATACATTGGACATCTTCTATCAACGGTTGCCCACCATAAAGGACAATCTTTTCCTCCCTAATAAACTATCAAAACATCTTCATAAGAAGGTAAATAATCCTTACAATCGTGCTTATACTGAATTGATTTGCATGATTATTTTGAGTCAATTGAATCCAAATCAATTTCCTGTAATATATGATTATTACTTGGGTAAAGTGAGAGAATATAAAGAAATCATAGATGATGATGACATAAGTGACGATGAAGAAATGGACGAGCTTGTGGAAAGTGGATACATGATAGAACGTCAATGCGACGACGTGGATGAATACACTTTAATACATCCAACGATGCCAGTATTAGTTACTATTCAGGAAAAGCTCGACGATAATCTCGATGATATTTATGAAGATATTCTTGAACAGTTATTCATTGAGACAAAATTCGAAAAGTTACGTGAAATACGCAGAAATATTTTCGATAAAAAAATGAAAGCGTGGATCTTACAAATGTTGTTTGCCTTAAAATCTGCGAATGAAACCATTGATTTTGTGCACAATGATCTACATATACATAATGTTATGGGATTAAAAACCAATAGAAAATATATAAAGTTTCAAGTTGATGAGCAAATTTACAAGGTTCCCACATATGGATATGTAGTAAAGATTATAGATTTTGGCCGTTCTACCTTTCGTTTAGATGGAAAATTGATAATGAGTGATGTTTTCGATAAAGACTCTGAAGCAGGGGGACAGTATAGTGGTGATTTAAATCCTAGCGCCGCCTTTGATTTATCACGATTTGCTTGTTCATTTTTTGAAGATCTTGAAGACGACGAGATTGAAACAGTTTTGAAAACCAATATCGGAAAGCTCCTGATGAGTTGGACTGTATCCGATTGTGAGAAGATAAATTTCCTTGATATTGAGGGATTTGACTTGTATTTGGAAATTTCAAGAAACTTTCGCAAAAAGACACCTATTCATGAAATCGACAATCAAATATTTGGATTCTTCAAAGTCTGAGTGGACTTTTCATAGCGAAGTCTCTATGTGATGAGCCATCGTCAAATACTATCCATGGGAAAAATACCAATCGAATAGCATGTGCTTTCTTGGGTAATCCAGTAAAATATTTCAATTCGGAGAAATATAGAAATGAATTGTTTTTACTCGTTCCGCAATTTTTGATATTATCATATACTTCATGAAGTATTTCCATAGTTTCACCACGGACATTTCTCACCGTAACTTCACAAACTTCTTCAAAAGGAAACGCATATTCGTTTTCAAAATTGGTTGAGTACCTTCGATCGACTAAATCAATATCATAGATGAGAGCTTTTCGATTTTCGAATTTGATTTTTCCAACGCAGTAAAAGTATGTACGAGATACCATTCCGTATACATTCAAAATATTGACTGCAGTTTTGACAGCATATTTGACTGCAAATCTTTTTATCACTTGAAACATAGGCACATTATATTGTCTCAAATATTTTATTTTTATATGTTTGAACATATGCATTTTTTTTCTTATCTTATTGTAATATGACGAATAATTTGAACTGTCTTCAAACTGAAAGTAAACTTTCGAATGCATTTTTCTCGGACAGTAACAAAGAATTACTGCAAAACAATATAAGATACCTTGTATTCAAGAAATCGGGAAACAAAATAAAGGTTTCGAATCAAAGCCCTGATGAATTGATGACTGTGATGAGATCTATATATTTTTCAGAGGCTAAAAATCTACCAAATCGTATCGGAGAGCAAGTTGTTTGTCTGAACAAATCCGTTTTGAAATATTGTGTAAACAACGTGTTGTCTAGCGCAATGCAACATCAAAAATACATGGAAGATATAAAGCAAGAAAAATACGTTCAATCGTTGCCAGATCGCGCTATCTCTGTTTCAAATCGCAAACAGCTAGAATATGGGAATCCATGGTGAATCGAATACATGTAAACTTTCTTTTAAAAGTTCAAAGATTTTTACATACATAAATCAGGAATTCACAGTGACTGGTTGTTCATATAGATTTGATGTGTGATTCATATGGGGTGGTGGAAAGTAAGGATATGGAGAGGGTTGATATGGGTAAGGATAAGGATATGGGTAGGGCATGTGACCTCCTCCAATCATACCTTTATTGTCAGCAAAAAAAGTCGAATACAGGAAGTAAAGAACGATAGCAATAATAAGAGCAACCAAAAGGAAAATTTGAACATCTAGCATAGTAAAATGATCGTTTGAGAATGATTCGTTGGAATGGGATCGAATCGAATTTACCGAATTTACGAGTTTCTCTAGTTTCTTATTGATTTGTTCCAATTCATCGAATATAAGTTCAGCATCATTTTTTTCCAAGCCTTCAAAATTTTCGAAAGATTCAGATTTATTCACAACAGGTTCTTTTTTTTCGTATGAAACATATGGTTCATATGGTGCTCCCAATGATGAAGACCCGAGATTTGAATAAGTCATATTAGATTTATGAAAGAAAAAAAATATAAGGTAGTTTAATGTATTGCAAAGTAAAGAAATCAGAATTACGGCGTTCGTGCACGGTAACAACGAATCCAAATGAAGATCCGGAAAATGATTGCGAGATACGTAAAGATGCGTTCGGCAAATCCAAATGTTATACTAGAAAAAAAAGCGTTACACCTAAAACAAAACTCACAAAACTCACAAAACTCACAAGAAAGAAAACTATCGAGAAACCGGAGAAACCGGAGAAACCGGAGAAACCGGAGAAACCGGAGAAACCGGAGAAACCGGAGAAACCGGAGAAACCGGTTGAAAAACTCGTCACAGGAACCGTCGAAAAGACCTTCGAAAAGACTTTCGAAAAGAACGTCGAAAAGACCGTCGAAAAGACCGTCGACGAAGGCAATGAGATTATCAAAAATCCAATAAAAACTTCATCGATTGATGATGCATTTTTAAATTACGAAGACGAAATATTTCCAACAAGTTCAATCGAGTTGAATCAATATTTCCAAAATAGCGAGCATAAAAGTGTTTTTGATTTAGAACTCTAGTATTCAGACTGGGGAAGAGGAATGTTGTTCACAGTAATTTTCTTTACAGATCGACTCGGGAAACCTCCACGCGTCCAGCGTTCATACTGGACTTCTTGAACTAAATTTTTAGGATTTTGAATATTCGATTGCACCTTAGGGATCAATGGGTGTATGTTGTTGTGTGTTTCATCTTGTACAGTTCTTTTTCTAGATTTGGTAATTTCACCGTATTTGACAAAAGAGTCAGAATCAATCTGTGTTTGAGATGGACCGTAGCCACCTCGGAAAGCAGACTTGACGTGCGTCGCTGAAGCAGCCGATGTTTGAGCATGACGTTCAATCTCAATTATCTTTGCAGGATTGATCATATTCTATATTCTATATTATATATTACATATATAAAAAATCAAACACATCAATGTGTTCCAATTGTGATAATAAAACTGATTTTGAAAATATTGACGACACATTAGAAATTTTATGTCTAAAATGTGGTTTTGTTCAAATACAAAGAAATATAAAGCAGACGTCTATAAATTATGAAAATAAATCACACATTAGATGTCAACGGCACGAGACGAAATTGGACGAAACAATTGTAAATTACATTGAATTTTTACAATTCGATGAAAGATATAAAGGCGAATTGAAATTGCTTCTCAATTTTGAAACGTTGGCAAAAGATGAAACTAAAATTGAGGTATTGAAGAAAATCCTAATTTTTGCAAAGAAACACAAAATTACACTCAAGCCATTGAGGCAACATGCCGAAATTTTAAGGGTATCTCCAAAAAGATTCGGTGATTTCCTCAAAGAAACAGATATTGGATTCATAAACGAGACTATGAAAAGTGAAACTTTTAGATGCATATCGTCTTTGAGACAGTTGTGTGATTTATATAGAGTAGACTATGCTATTTCATTGAAAATATACGAAAAGCTGAATGGAATCGAAAAAAATGAGGGTGAAATGATGACATCCCTTATATCCGTGTACATTCAATTGAAACTGAAAAAAGATAGATTAGTGAAATCGAAGAAAAGGTTCATTCAACAATCGAAGGTCACAAGTGTTCCAACATTTTGTAAGGTTTTGAAACGATATGATCAAGAATTTCGAAAGATGAAATTTGTGTGATGAAGCTCCTTCTTGACTATATTGATTTCTAGTTCTATACAAGCATTCAACGACGTGTCTGTGAAAACAACTGGTTCCCCATTGGGCTTGGTAAGAAAAAATGAAAGTTTTGATATTTCGATTCGAGGATTCAAGATCTTCATTCCTTGATTATCTGATTCTTCCGTCAAATTTTCGAAGTCAAAAATCAAGAAGTTTCCTTTTGTAGTGCCATTCGAAAGGTAACAGAAACTCGCCGATATGTTATCATTCGAACCGTATAAAGAACCCCCTAATTCTGGAATTCTTAGTAACATGTAGGGTAGTTCGTCGTTGGTAGCTGGAAGTATGACTCTCTTCACAGCAACGTATTCAACTTCCACGAACTTTCGTGGGATAAATGGTTTATCGCTATTTCCTGTCACATTCGTATCTCCAAATTTAAATGAAAATGACGAATGAGTGGGAAACTCATTCACGTCTCTATCATTAGAATCAATAAGGACAAAATTAGATTTATAAACGTCTTCCATCTTTCTTAAATATTACATATATAAATACATTGCAATTTTTTATATTACATTATCTAATATGGATGCTATTGACTGGCCTCTTATACATTCCAGTGATTTCAATAAGAAGTTAAAATCGCGTATCGATAGTATTCCGAATGAAGCGATTCAGTTTCTAAGAAAGATCAATCCTGACGGGACGTCATTTGAACTAAACGATCATCAAAAATTCGTTCAGAAGTTCTTCAATCATTCCACGCCTTATCGAGGTTTACTCTTACAACACGGTGTTGGTACGGGTAAGACTTGTTCTGCCATTGCTATAGCAGACATGTTTACAAGTTTAGTCGATGTTGTTGTCATTGTTCCCGGACCTCCCCTAGAAAAGAATTTCGTGGCCGAAATCGAAAAATGTGGTAATATCGAAAACAAAGCCGATCCAAAGTTCTATCGTTACAGGGGTTTTAAAACAGATCTTTTACGAAAAGAAATAGAAAACCGTTCTCTCGATAATAAAATCGTTATCATTGATGAAGCACATGGACTTGTATCTCGCATGATGAATATGAGCGGAACATCTAAAATAGCTCCTCTATTAAAAGAATGGATATTCGGTGCTAAGAATGCTCGATTTATCATGCTTACGGGTACTCCAGTTGTCAACTCTCCACGAGAACTTGGTATGTTATTCAATATTTTGTACGGTCCAATTGAAGGTATTCGATTGAAACTAAACAAGCATGATGATGATATTGAAAGTGCACTCCAAAGTAACCCTTATGTCGATTACTATAATAAATCAGACGATAAAACGATAACCCTCACTCCGGTTCCATACGGTTTCAAAAAAACTACGTCCGATTTCGTTAGGAAAGATGTTGATTTTTCACCTAGCAATCTTGAAGCATTTGAGAATAAGATAAAAGAGTTTTTGAAACGAAATAAAAATGAGGCACAAAGCATCAGTTCTTTCAAAAACAAAACATTGTTTTCATCAGACCCAGATACATATGCGTTAGATACAGACGAGTTCGATAATATGTTTATCAAGGTTGAAAATGATGTTACTAATGGTGATATCAAAATAAATACGGAGATGTCAATGAAAAATGAACCTATTTTTCAATCGAGAATACGAGGACTTGTATCAAGTGTTTATTTCAATACTTCAGAACCAACAACTGATGAGAAAGGAGTGTTGATAACCAAGAAACCCAATTTCCCGGATATACGTGAGCATCCTGTAAAGGTTCTTGCAATGAGTCCGGAGCAAAAGAATGCTTATCAGGAAGAACGAATCAAGGAAATAAATAGTAATCTGAAAAATAAGGAAAAACAGAGTAAAATGGAAAACGTAGAAGATATCAATACTTTTCGTGCGAAGTCATTAGGTAAATGTACTGTGTCTTTTCCTAGGGATCTTCTTTTGGATATCGAAAATAAAATCGGAAAAGATATTGAAGGTAAGTTGAACACGGGGCAAGATTACTTGTATCAAAAACGACTCAAAGAATATCTTCTTAAGAAAAAAAATGATGAAGGTAAAGATGCAATGTATGATGCTATGAAAAAAATATCGCCCAAGTTTTACGAAATCATAAACGGTGAAAATGGTTTGATGAAATCTGATGGTCAAACAAACGTTGTTTATTCTAAACGGATCGACAAAGAAGCTGGTCTCAATACAATGATGGAAATGATGAAAGTGATGATTCAAGAGACTGAAAATAAAGACACTGAAAATGAAAACGCTTTCGAAGAATATAATCCAAAAAAAGCTAAAGAAAAAGGAGTCAAATACTTTGCATACCTGGATTCTAGTAAGAAATCTTATGAAGAGATCAAAAACATCTTCAACAATGTTCGATTCGATGCGAGCGGAGCGGAGGTCCCGATGAAGGAGGGAGATAAGGATTATAATAAAATGGGTGACCGAATTCATACTCTTTTCATAACTGGTAAAACATCAGAAGGTATAACACTGAAGAATGTTCGAAATTTACACATAGTTGAACATCACTGGAATGAGAATCGTATGGAACAAGTTATCGGCCGTGTTGCTAGATATCAATCTCATTCAGACTTAGGTTATGACGACAGAAATGTGAATATATACAAATATAAGATTCAGTTTCCAGAGAATGGAACAGATGCAAAAGGTAAAGTATATTTTAATGATGGCGGAGTTACAAGTGACGAGACTGTGATAGCTGTTTCGAGTAGAAAGGAGCAATTAATAAGTAAGTTTTTGAAATCAATGAAAGAAGTTTCCATTGATTGTTCAGATCAGTACAAGAAGAGATGTGTCGAGACCAAAGATTTACCAGTATTCCATCCTTTTTTTACAAACAAAGATAACACTAAAAATCAAAAATTGAGAAAATTGATAACTCTTAAGAAGAAATCCTGGATTCCCAAAAGGTTTCACGGACAGAGATTTCATTACGATATCAATACAAAACATATATATATAGATAATACAAAGGATGTAATTTTCGGGACGTTCGATGAAGTGGAAAAAATGTTTTTGTTGGAATTTTAAAAAAAAAATATAAGCATTAATTATTGACTTATTGAAAATGTCTCAAAGCAGATGTGAGATTCACGCGTATACACGCATCTTGCAGAACTTGATATGGAGGAACATGACAAGATCCGACAGAATCGTGGTATTTATTCTGAATCTGGCTTTTTGTTTTCCAGGTTTGATGTATTACATATCATCAGTTTACGACGATGACAGTAAAACAACCGTAACGTTTGAAGGACGTCAAACTTCATTCACTTTTATCTTTTTTATAACCACTCTTGTGATTATTCCATTAATCAATTTCATCAATCAGTCTTTCATTCAGAAATTCAGATTCGCATTGAGACTTTCACAAACTGCCTTGTTTTGTGCCATAATAAATTCACTGTTCTACATTGCGTCGTTGTTTGATCGCACTAAAGAACTTACTAGAAAATATTTACCAACACGCACGAAAGGTCTTAGCTTTTTCATTATATGTGTTGTCTTTATTCTTATTTTATATACTATTGTAAATCCAGAATTCGATACTGTTCTTGATTTGTCTGACGAGGTGAAAAAATGTAAAAAAGACCATCCGGACATCAAGTCTCTCCGTCGTAAAGCTCAGAGTGATGATATTTTGAATAAAGATGATGCGGAAACAAAAGACCAGTAAGATATGTTGATTTCAACTTGAAGTTTTTCAACATATAAAAATATCTTTTCAAATTGAGTATAATCGTGATCGTAGAAAATACAATGTCAATGTCTTTATCATTATCAAAAGAAGACTTCCTATTCAATTCTCTGATGAAATATTACAACAAATGTGAAAATATGCAGCTCGTATCCGAGATTCTCAAGAATAATACAATGATATCGCTTCGTTTGATTGACTGGTTCGTGACGAAACATAGTAAGTCTAATGGAATACAATATGAAACCGAAGGAAAGATCTTTTCAGTTTATTCAAATTATAAAACTCAACTTAAAGCCTTCTCGAAGAAGGTATTTGATCCTTTTTGTAGATCTACTCGATTTACATTGAAAAAACATGGAATTGTTGTTGTTACTACCGTAGGACAACTCAATTTCTTCAGGTGGGCTATAGAAAACAAGGTATTGAAATACATATTTGAAAATGTCCAGACTCTTGAGATCAATATGAAAGCTTATAATAAAGCAGAGCAAACACTCAAGGAAGAACGTGCAAGCCACAAGAGGGCAGTCGAATCGCAAATCACTCCAATCAGTTCAGAGAGTTTGATCGATAAATCTTTCATTCGAAAATTACAGATATCATCAATTGTGTCTTTCGATTGATTCGCGTAAAAAAACAAAAATAATAAAAGTTCATATATATAGTAATAGTAAGAACCTCACGATGTCAAAGAATGAACACATTATCACTGATTATGTTCACAAATTGATAAATACATTGGAGGGTAGTAATTCTACTATTGGTTTACCAATACCAATAGATTCGATAGATTGGATATTAAGACAAGTGAGAACTCTTTTTTTGAAGGAGCCAATGATGATTGCAGCAGAAGCTCCAATGAAAATAGTAGGAGATATACACGGTCAATATAAAGATCTTTTGAACATTTTTAAAAGATTGGGTAAACCCTCAGATTCAAATAGGTATATGTTTCTCGGAGATTATGTTGATCGTGGAAGCCAGTCCCTCGAGACAATATTACTGTTATTTTGCTATAAGATAATCTATAGGGGAAACATTATATTATTGCGTGGAAATCACGAATGTTCAGATGTGTGTAGGGATTATGGATTTTTCGATGAATGCAAAAGAAGAGATTCGACCAAGCTTTGGAGACGGTTTATAGATGTCTTTGATACCATGTCTATAGCTGCGACTATTGGTGTAACAAAAAATGATCCGTTAGCTTTTTGCGTGCATGGAGGAATTTCGGGAGATTTGAAAAATTTGAATCAAATCAATCAAATAACAAAGCCGACCGACATACCAGATAATGGAATACTTTGTGATTTGCTTTGGTCAGACCCATCTCAAGAAATCGATTATTTCCTGGATTCAGAAAGGGGCGTGAGTTATGAATTTGGTCAACAGGCTCTGAATCAGTTTTTGAAGAGAATCGGTGTGGATATAGTCATACGAGCTCACCAAGTTGTGGAAGACGGTTATGAGTTCTTTGGTAATAGGAAACTGGTTACTGTGTTCAGCGCACCTCGTTATGGTGGCGAATTCGATAACGCTGCTGCGGTGATGATAATAAACGAAAGCTTTCGTTGTTCCTTTGAAATATTCACTTAAAAAAAAGATTCCATCTTAGCTAGGTATCTTGCTGAACTCGAACTACTTTCGAACTACTTTTGAACTATTTTGTTTGTTTCTTTGTCAAATTTCTTGTCGAGTTCAATATAACATTTTTTGTTGTTTTTGTCTAGTTGTTTTTTAAGTAGAATATCATTATCATTCAAATAGAATTTATAGACATTATCATCCTGAATAACTCTTAGTCTTCTAACGGCAATGTTGTTATCTGTGACAAATCGCTTTGTAACAGATACACTAATTGTATCGAAAACTTTGTAGAAATCCGGGGATTCTTCTGTCATGTTATTACTTTCATATTCGAAAGATTGAGATTCATTTTTATTTTTTTTAATGGGGAATTTTTCTTTTTTCATTTTTTTTTATTCGATTATCTTCAGACAACTATATACACATATATGTGTATAACACTGTATCTCTCCTCGTGATGTTCACAAGAAGATTATAGTCTGGTATATTTGCGAATTCTAACAAATTCGCATGCTCATTTACAAAGGATTGTATTTACAGCAGAAAAAGAAATTTACAAGGTGCAATATTTACAGTAGAAAAAGAAATTTACAATTGCAATTTGTATTTGAAGGGGATTCAACCGGTTATTTTAAAATAAAATTGTGGCACGCAAGCCTGATAAATCTATCCTCGGGCACACAGCCTTGATAGATCTATCTATATCCCGCAACACACAGTTGCAATCGATATATAAAAATTAAAAACGACTCTTGAATGTCATTTTTTGAAATCCAAGTTCCTTTATAACCCATTTTATTTATTTTTTCAAAGTAATAGCTTTCTTAAGAGTGATTTTAACTCAAACATCTTTTTTCTTCTCAAAGCTTAGAACGAATCTTTTATTCGAAAATATTGAACGAACTTTGAAAGCGTCACATAACGTTTCGTGTGCCCAAAGACGATCACATTTGATTGTGCCATCTACGTAAATATGATCATGTTTTTGTTCTGTCAACAAATTGAGAAGATCTGTTTCATTTTTATTTTGAATAAGTTTCAAAGCTTTATCCGATAGGACTTCGTCAATGTCCGCATTGAGAATATCACGATCATCAACATCATTTGTCATATCATTCACATCTGAATCGTATTCACTTTCGGTGTCTGCTGAAGAATCCACGAACCCTTCTCTTGCATTCTCGCTTGCAATTTCGCTTGCAATCTCGCTTGCAATCTCGCTTGCAATCTCGCTTGCAATCTCACTTGCATTCTCGCTTGCATTCTCGCTTTCCTTCAGCATGTCGATATTTTGAATAAAGTTGTTTGTCATCTCGCTAATCTTTTCTAACAATCTAGTGTTGTCATTCACATTGACAAAAACATCAACCGAGATTGAATCTAATTTCAAGGATAGCTTCATTACTTCGATCAATTACTCAATACATAAAAATATTTGGAAAAATATTACAAAGACGTAACATATCCAAACTTAAACGCAATCGAAATCGAAATCGAAATCGAAATCGAAAAGTTTTCTTTTCATATGGAATTAATATTTTTTATACGATCCATTTGTTTCATTGCCTTAATTAATGTTCTATTCGTGTTGAGGAATTCGACCGAGTTCAAATCGAACCAACCAGTGTATATTATCTCCTTCGAATCATGTGGTGTGAACTTATTGACGGCATTCGAATCTAGTGTGAGAATGTAATATAAAGTATCGCATATTTTTATGAAGCTTTTGAAATCGTCTACAGGAAAGAAAATCCCTGTTTCTTCCAAAACCTCGCGCTGGGCGCCTAATGCTGGTAAATGCTTCTCATTCAATTCGAGGTGACCTTTCGGAAGACCAAATTTATATTCGCCCTTCATGTAAGATATCCTGTTCAGGACTAATACTATTTTCGTTTTATCCTTGCTCAATATTATCGCACCTGCTCTATTTACTCTTCCATAATTTATAGACTTTGTGAAATACGAGAACATGTGATTCAATCATATCTAAACTTTTATTTTTATATACTTTGAAAAAACGCAAAAATGGTTTGTAGAATTGAATAGAAAATATATATGTATATATAGTGTATTAATATTCAAATTCAGATGAATTCACCTATTATTATGACAAAGTATGAATTTGCCCGTATTAAAGGGATCCGACTCCAGCAGTTAGCTGATGGTTTCGAACCGCTTGTTGAAACCAAAAGTGATGACTCGATTGAAACAATTTTCGAAAAAGAACTAAAAGAAAAAAAAGTCCCATTATCTATCATTCGCAAGACAGGTTATAATTCAACAATCGAAATACCAGTAAGTTCGATGATAGTCAACAAATTTAATTGAAGTCTTACACATTTACATTTGGAGGGGCGAGATCAAACTGGACACGCGAATTGTTCTGTAAATTATTCATCTCTTGAGCTTGAACCGAATCAAGCATGTTAGGAGTTGTATCAACTTCGACAGTCTTGAATTGTTGAGCAGGCGCAACAGGTGCAACCGGAGCAACAGGTGCAACCGGAGCAACAGGCGCAATCGGAGCAACAGGCGCAATCGGAGCAACAGGCGCTGCAGAAGCAGGAGGAGGAGTCATCATAATCGGATCTTCGTCATCGACATCATCATCAAAACCACCAAATTTTCTCTTTGGGAAAAATCCTTTCTTTTTCCCTTTTTTCTTATACGCTTCTGCTTCTTCTTCGTCCGAATCCGAATCCGAATCCGAATCGGAATCGCTTTCTTCTTCGTAATAATCCTTGACATTAAGCAAAACAATCTTATCAATGGGTAGCATTTCTTCTATTGTTTCAATGAGGACATGAGTTATTTTCTCTTCAACATAAACATGATTCTTTTGTTTAACACAATCGTTCGTAATATCTTTGAAAATATACGCAGACTTCCATAGAATACGCGATAGATTCAAAAGAACTTTGTAAATAAATGATTCTATACAGGGAATCTTTACTTCAGGCTTCTCACTTTTTTTACTCAAAACAGAATTCAATATTTTAGTATGTAGAATGAAAATAGACTGCAGTAATTCTTCAATGTACTCGCACTCAGTGCGAGATTTAATCTCTTTCGCAACACTTGAAATTTTTTTCTGTTCGTATTTTGAGATTTCTTCTAACTCGTCTTGAATGTAGACAAGCGTTTTTTCTTCTTCATTTGCTTCATATGCATCATTTTTAGCTTTCTCAACAATTTCATCAATGAAGTCTGAAATAGGCTCTGTTAGTTTCTTTACGAGACGACCTGTATATTGCGTTTTCGCTGATAAAAGGATGTGATAACTATTATCCATTTCTTATTATAATTTAACATATATAAAATTTTAAATTTTAGAACATCTTTCCCGAGCAAATGTAGATCGTATTTTGCGTTTCCAAAATGACATCTCCGCCGACTTTGTACATGGAGACAAGAGGAGACGTAAATTCATCGTTTGACTTATAGAGCATTTTATCTTCTCCACTTTTAACAATTTTGCATTCTTTTCTTTGGCTAGTTTCATAGTAATCAAGAGAGATTTGTTTGTCGTTCTCAATAGCAATCAACGAAGCTTTTTGTAAGCAATTCGAGTCAATCATGTTCTTAATATATCTTAGCTACAAATAATTTTCTTGAAACTAAACGCATTTAAACATATAAACGGATTGTAATCTCCAATATAAAAATGTCGCTGATTGATCAATATATTAGAGTGCACATAGACTATGTCGCAAAGTTTGGTAAGAACACGATCGTACTCTGTCAAACAGGCAGCTTTTACGAAGTCTATGCATTTAGTCGCGATGATTGGCAAATCAATGTTGCCAACGAATTACTTGATCTCAAAATAGCCTCTAAGAAATCGAACAATACGTCCATATTTATGTGTGGTTTCCCAGATCATGCTAAGGCGAGATTTGAAAAGAAACTCCTTAAAAACAATTACACCGTAGTCTATATGGAACAGAGTATGGATTCACAAGGAAAAATTCAAAGAAACGTAACGAATGTTGTTTCAAATGGCAGTAACTTTAACGAATCAAATGAATCACTAATTTCGTCTATTTTGTTCGAGAAAGAAGATGATGACTATTACGCTCATTCTACGGTATTCGATACAAATACGGGACAAATTACCGTTATAGTTAATACTGAATCTGTGAGTGACACAACTTGCTTCATAGAATCCTTTGTAAATACGCATAGAATTTCGGAAATCATTACAAACGTTCCTTATGTAAATGACGATATACTCGTTCATCAGAGAAATTTCGAAATCAAGAGGGACAGCGAAATCACGTGTAATTTAGAAGAGTATTTCAGTAATTTCAAAAATTTATACATCGACATCAAAGATACAATCGGATTCAATCGTTTACTAGATAAGTCTATTCAAAACACAGTAAATCTTTTGGAATTCGTTAAGTTTCACAATGAAAGCCTTGTAAAAAACCTGAAGATGCCTATTATTCAAAAACGAAATGAATTTGTTGAAAAGTTCAATGGATTTGATTCTGTGATTGATACAGATTCCGTTTTCAAAGTAATAGACTTCACAAAAACTTATGATGGTTCAAAGAAATTGAGAGAAATCGTTCGAAATCCTCTATACGATGTAAACAAACTCAATGACAGATACGGAAATATCGACAAAATCTACAATAATCGCGAAATATTTAAAACAACAGATAAACTGAATAAGATTGCAAACATCAATCGAATCAATCGAAAAATTGAAATGGGAAAGATTGGGAGATTCGATATTTCGAAACTGCAAAAATCTAACAAACTTATATATGAAGTATTGCATGGGTTACTAGAGTTTCAATGTAATTGGATTCCAACAACAGATATACTCGCTGATTTCTTGGAATATATTGAAAAAATAGAAGATCATTTTGACATGGAAAACATCGAAAATGTCGAAACTCTGAATATTTTCACGAATGATAAGGAAATTTCGCAAATGTGCGATGAAATCAATACAATCAATGATAGAGTGAAAGAGCTGTCAAACACGTTCACTATAGACGTCAAAACACATTACACAGAGAAAACCGGATTTTTCTTTGAAACTTCGAAGAAAAGAGGTCAAGAATTGAAGGCGAATTTTCCAGAGTTTTCCTATCAAATTTTGACGAGTGTCGCAAAAATATCAAATAAGGAACTTAATGTGTTGAGTGAAAGATTTGAAAACCTGAATAGAAGGCTTGAAACCAGAACAAACGAAAAGATGAACGATATTTTCAACGATTTCTATTACAAGTGTTATGGTCCTATTCAAGCTGTAATAACGAGTATAACATGGACTGACGTGTTTCAATCTATGGCGTCATCAGCCATAAAATTGAATTTGAATCGCCCTATTCTGAAAGATGGTCCGGCTAGCTCGATAGAGTGCAAGGCGATGAGGCACATATTAGTCGAAAATTCATTAAAGAATACTAAAAATGCCTTTGTTCCTAATGATGTTGATTTAGTGCACGGTAACTATTTGTTGTATGGTGTGAACTCAGTAGGAAAAAGCGTGTATTTGAAGTCCATTGGAATAACAATTTTATTAGCACAATCTGGAATGTTTGTTCCTGCGAGTGATTGCGTGTTGATTCCATATAAAAAGATTTTTGTACGTTTCGGGAACAACGACAATTTGGCAAGAAATCACAGTAGTTTCATCAACGAAATTTACGAGATCGAAACGATCGTTTCGAAATGTGATCAAACATCGTTGATTCTCGCCGATGAATGTTGTAGCAGTACAGAAATCAAATCGGCGATAGAAATTGTCTCAACGACACTTCGATGGCTCACGGACAAAAAAGCGTCCTTCGTTTTTTCCTCACATTTTTTCGAATTGATCGAAAGCACTAAACACGTTGAGAACCTCTCGATAGCTTATTTGAAAGTAGTAGAAACAGAGAAGGATATCGTCTTCGAAAGAAAGTTAACATTAGGAATTCCGGAGAATATTAATTATGGCACTAAAATTGCGAAAACGGTATTTACAAATACAAAATTCAAGAAAATGCTAGAACAAAGTAAGGAATTCAAGCAAGTCAAATCACCTAAGTCGCGCTATAACTCAAACGTCGTCGTAAAATGCTGTACGATTTGCTCCTATTCTCCGACAAAATCAACTGACCTACCCTTAGACGTTCATCATATTGATATGCAAGCAGATGCGAATCAAGATGGTTTTGTCGGTGATACACATAAGAATATAGCTTCGAATTTAGTCGTCTTGTGTAAGAGTTGTCATCAGAAGACTCATCAAGGCTTCATAAGAATCAATGGTTGGAATCAAAGTTTGTCTGGAAACGCTTTGGATTTTGTCTTCACAAATGAAAAATTTCGATGTGTATGAATATGAGTTATGAAACTTCGCAGAAGTTCAAAAATTTCTTTTCATGTTTTTTTTGTGTACTATATATATAATAACATGGATTACAACAAAATGAAAATGAGCAAACGTGTAGGTTGTTATATTTTACTTGCATTGGTAGTAATAGGATTAGTTCTGTTTTTCACAGTCGATCGGTCAAAAGAAAACTACAGCCCAAGAAATAAGGAAACATATTGGGCGGGTAAGGCTTACCAACTCGATTTAAAGAAACTGAGTTCTCAGGAAGCATATGATAAAGTTATGAATCGTCCTGAAAGAAGAAGAAAACTTAAATATTTGGAATTAAGAGCAGATTCTATAATATTTAAAATTGAAAATACCAGAAATATAATCACCCATAAAATGTTGAAAAACGAGCTAAAAATAACGAAAGGAGATATTAAAAAAGAAAAACGAAGATTGAAGGGCCCATTTATGCCGAAAATACCAATAATAGGGGGTCCCGGTAAATATAAGCGCTAATATTCAAACTGTTATTCCTCGCCAATTATCTAGCAGTTTTTCATCAAGGAACTCGAAGAATTCAGCGTAATTATTGTTACGAATCACGAAATCAAAATAAATCTCAGGCAATTTGGCAACCTGATTTTCAGTGTACGATGTTTCGATTGCATTCATATGGTCTTCCCAATCGATCGGATAGAGTCTTTTCACACGATCTTCAATCATATCTTTATCATTCCTTAAATTGATGACAAGATCAAATGTACCGCTAAGCTTGAAATATTCATTCATCATGCGAAGGTCATCGACAACGACAAAGTCATTCTTGCGAATCTGTTTCATTAAAGCATTCACCCATACATCTTCATCAATGTCTCGCATCTTGGTGGCAAGATTGATGAGTAAGTTTCGGTCCTTTACGGTCATTCCAAACAATTCATTCGCGAGTTCCTTGACTCTGCCAGCAAATGAAAGCCTTTTCCAAGTATGTTTCGAATATCTTTCAACAATTTCATTCGCAAGCGTCGATTTTCCGGAGCAAATATTCCCGGCAATCGCAATTTTCATTTTGATTCTCTTGCATTCTTATGACAATTTACTTTTATATGTCTAATCTTGAGTGCAAACAACGCTGGATTTACGCGTGTAAACTCGCTTGATACCGTAATCTTCCTTTAGTTTCTTATAAATCATTTGTTTTGTTGGCTCTACAATCTTTTTGTTTTCGAATGCAATCGCAAATTCGTCATTTCGACTAGAAACTCTGAAACGGTAATAAGTCATTCTTGTTCTTCCAATGTAGCTTTATGTTTATATGTTGAAAAAAAATATGTAGTAAATATAATATAGAATATCGTAATGAATATGAATATAGTAATGATATTGAGAATTTTACTCATCGTTCTCTGTGTGATCATAGTTCTCTCCTTGATACGAAAAGCCGTGTCTCAGAATTACGACTACACATTGAATGACGTCGACAACAACCAACTGCTAAGCGAAGAAATTAAAGTCCTGTCAGACCAGTTTAGGTCCATTGATAAGAATGCGGATGGAATTCTACAACGTTCTGAAATAATTTCTTACAGAGATGGTGCGAGTCTCGAAGAAGTAAACGCACTGTATGATGGGTATGATTATTCTGATGGAAATTTGATGAATGAAGATGAATTCATTAGAGAAAACGGAAATTTGGATAATTGGAATGTAATTCCTTCAAAACACTGTAAAAAAAAGAAAAATGAGAAAGAGTGCAAGAGAATGCAGAACAGTTGAGCGATTGAGGTTTTTCAATGATTGATCTTTTATTTACATATAATCACTATATTTATCGACATTTATAGTCGGCTTATTCGTTTTTGTTTTGAATGCACTGGGATCCCACATTTCCTCATTTTCGTCATCGGCTGCTGGCGGCTTGTAATTCCTATTCGAATAATCCCAACTAGCTTGGGAGCACAAACGAAACGGTGGATGTGGATCTGCTTTATACCAAAATATGCATTCTTCAATTTTGTTTGATTTCGAAGTGTTGTCGATGACCAAACATTCGTAATTAGATGTACACTGATCCATCACAGTGCAAAACGCATCGAAACTTGGAAACATTCCTGCATATGAATCATACAATCGTTTTCTATTTTGGATTATGTTTTCTCGAAGAATGAACACATAGTCTATATTTGTGCGTAAGTTTGGAGGAAGACCGAGTGCATATTGCATTGCTAAAATGAAGAAAATCTTATAGTGACGGCCGTTCATAAAAAGTGATCGAACAAACTTTGATTTGAAAATAGAAGAGTCGTACATACAATCATCCATAATGACAAATGTATTCGGGTTAATTCGTTCGTTTCCGGCTGTCTTTTTCTTTCTAATCAACTTTTCCTGTCGCATCAAAACTTTTTGAACAATATCATCACGATATTCTCCATGTATAAAGATGGGCGGTACCATTTCGGAATAAAAGCCATTTGCAGCTTCTGTTGCTGATATCACCGTGCCTACGGGAATATCGGTGTGATAACTCAGCAAATCACGCGTCAAAAACGATTTACCAGTATTTCTTTTGCCAATCATTACAACAACTGAATCTGGGGCGATTTTTACCATATCAAATTTTTTCAGTTGTAATTTCATCCCTATTAGTTCAATTTATATAATTTTGTTGAATATTTTACGCATCACATCGCAACACATCGCATATCGTATATTTTTTTGATATAAAAAGATATTTTCATAAATATTCAGTGAAATGTCTCTTGAATCATGGTTCAAGGACCTAAACAGCACCGAGTTGAAGTATAAGTTGATTTTCTTCACCGGCTCGTGTGGGTCTGGGAAAAAATACAAACTTCGTAAACTCTCAAATAAATACAATGTCAATATGATAAATGTGAATCCTCTTTATAATAAAGCCCATACACACTTTCCTAAAAAGGTGTTCTTAGAAAAATTAGTGGAAATTAGCACAAAACAAAATATAGACTCATTTTTCAAATCTTCAAAAGATGTGATCGTAATACACAATCTTCACATATTTGACAAAGCTTTCTTTGAGAAGATGTCCGAAATCAAGGCAAATATTGTAATACCTATAATTTGCCTATTGAATACATCTTTGATGAGTGAAAGATTTCAATCCTATGTCTTGAGGAATGCTAAGCATTTCAGTCATCGCATGTCCTTTGATTTTATCTTAAGCTATGTTAAAAATGAACTGGAACTTTTCAATTTAATCCTTAACGATGATGAAATCAATGGAATAGTAAAAACAAGTAAAGGAAACCTCATTCATATTCGAAAGAAAATAATACACATGAAGTTCATCAGTAAAGACACACGAAATACGACCACAATAAAGATCGATAAGTATATCGTAGAGAACTCGTTCAAGAATCTATGCGACAAGTCTCAATCTTGGTTACAGAAGACGGAAATAATTCGATCCCAATCTAGTTTGTTTCGGATGTTGATGCCAAAGCATATATGTAATGGACTTGATAAAGACAATCCCACAAATAAAATTGATATTGCTATCGATTGTTTTGAAAAAATCAAAAAAGCAGAACATGTAAGAAATTTTCATTACGCAACTATTTTGAAATACATATATCCTGCTTTAAGAGTGGGAACACAAACGATTAAGATAATATCGTTGACGCCTTCTTTTGTGAACAAGACGGAACGAAATTCACTTTCGAACGAAGAGAAATTGTTTGAGCTATATTACATCAAAGAGTCTATAAAGGAAGATGAGCCATTTGAATCTTCTTTAGATTTGACGAATTTCCACGATCAAGTCATCTTGAGTGGAAAGATTTTTAAGGACACTATATCAAAAAAGTCTGTTTCAATGTTTCAAAAAAAATATATGTGTATATTATAATAGATAATAGTATGTACTCATTGAAGCCAATGAAGCCGTCTGACTATTTTGGAAAAAAAGAAAACACTGACATTCCCTTCGTAGGAATAGGATATGGCCGCGATTTTACCTCATTCAAGCCCCATAATGAACTCTATCGTGGTTCGGAAGGGACTATGGATCAATTTAGCGTCCGTGATAGCATTATTGATTCCGCTGAAGAAAGAATAGTGAAGAATCGATCTAAAGTTGATAAAACTGTCAATATAAAGAATGCTCTTGTGAGAAAGAAGGAATATGTCCCTAAAAAATACGTAAAGAAGATTAAAAGCAAAAAATAAAATCTAATTATAGTTAATGGATACACAAAACGTGAACGGACAAAGACAAGAGAAAAAAGACGAAGACGGAGGAAAAACGGAATTCGAAAGGATGACTGTCGTAGACCTTATGGATCGTTTTATTAAGACATGGTTTAACATTTTTGATAAATTGCTTACTCCTAGCACTTACAAAAAATTGAAACTCGATGAAATCGACTCTGATGATAATCTTGTTGAAGTATGTATCTCGAAAATGCAAATTTTGTTCGTAATTTTGAAGGAAATCTTATGGAAAAATGAAGAAAAACTTTTTGTTGGCCTTGGTTTCGTAATTTTGAGCTATTTTGTTTTCTTCGTTATAGCTTCTAAATGAGATCACGATCACGATCACTTAATCTTTTTCTTAGGGCGAATTTGATTCGTATGACCACAAGACTTTTTCCTACAATTCTTAGCTCGCGGTGGCAAACGAGCATAACATTTTCGGCATATCATTTTTTCACAATTGTATGATTTGGCTAAAGCAGCAAGAGAAGGGTCATACACCATATTTTATAACATATAAAATTTGAAATTCAAAAAAAACTACAGACAGATTCTGTATTCTTTTCACATATGTACATTTGCAAACAGCTTTGTAGCTTCACTCATTTTCAAGTTTTCTTGTGAATAGAAACAAGGCATGTTTTCAGCGAAGAATTGCTTCACTAGTTCGAATTCATGTTCTTGAATGTAACCAGAAGTTTCAAGAATTTGAGAATTAATGAAAGCTTCCCAGAAGAAATACTCATTTCTATTTGTGATCGTATCACTTACTTCCAGCCATGCTGTTCGAGAAGAGTTATACAAAGAATGTTCAAGTTTGTCATTGACAAAATTTACAGACGATAAATTTGCAAATCGACCTTGATGATGTTTCATATTGAATTCAACATCTGCTATTCTACCTATAATAGAAGGAAGAAATTCCAATTCTTTTTCTTCCCTACAAAACTTGCAACATGTAGCTTGACGGTAACGAGACCCCCAATGTTGTTCATAATCTACCGTATATCGGCAAATTGAGCAATAAACCATGTTGTCGCTTGTTGTCGCTTGTTGTCACTAACTATTATGATATTTTTATGTTTATATGTTTACCTTTTAAGTCGAAAATTGAATCATTTTACATTTATCTATAAGTAAACAATAAAAAAGACAACATATAGAGTTGTCATAAATCCTCAGATTTTCATATTCTGAAACATATCACACGAATCTTTCTCTGCTTCTTCTACTTTTTTATCCGGAATATCATTGAACATGGGCAAGTTATTTGCAAAGAATCCTTTGATTTTATCTATTTCTGAATACTCCACGTATCCGTGAGTGTCAAGCAAATCATTTGTGATTATCTTGTTCCAAATACTAAGTTCAGACGGTGTTCTTAAAGTATTTTCGATCTGTAAGAAGCAAATTCGTTGATTCAACGTTTCAATCGCAACCGGATTGTTGTGTTTAAGCAACATACTAATCAATTGCATAGATGTGTCATCACGTTCTACAAAAGGATGTATATTCATTTGTGGATTCCCGTAAAGTTCTTGTATTTTTATCAATCTTTTTACAATATGCGGCAAATTGATAAGTCGGTTTTCCGTGCAACACTTTAAGCAAACGTTTGTATGAATGTATAAACTTCTCCAGTGAAATTGACGCAACACATTTTTTTTGCAATTGAAGCAGTATTCCTTGTTTGTGTACATTTCGGTTTGTTTTGGTTCTTTTTACACACCCTATATTTTCAAGTATAAAATACGCCCATTTTAAGTAAAATGATAGGTAAAAGTGTAATAAGAACGTGATGCAGATATGACATTATCAAAAATAGCAAATTGTGCCTTCGATATTATAGGGGTTTTGTGTATCGTTGTCCTATGTATTTTACATTTCATTATTCCTCAATTGTATTCGTCTGTCTGTTGTCCTAGAGATTTCAAAGGACTTATTATAAGCCCCTTGAAAATGTTCTCATTTGAATGTAAGATGCTAAGAGATATGTTTGGATATTCAGTCAACAGTATGTATAATTTAAAAATTATTGCTATGACATCCCTATCAAACAAAATAATGTCAATTATGAAAAAACACTCGATCAAATCATAAGAAACCGTACGACGAATCTTTACAGCTAATCGTGTATCGAAAACGGATCTTCGTCTTCTTGAGAATTTTCAATCAAGCAGACTTCCGGTTTATCATCAATCTTGCGTTTACGAGTTTTCTCGGGAAAGATTTCCTTCGCTTTTTCAGGATCGGCTTTTACGATCATTCTTTTTTCTTCAACGTTACGCCAGAAAGAATCGATTTCGGGCTTGATTTTGGAGAACCAATCTCGATTCCTTTTGAGTATCGTTTTACAGTATTTCTTCAGCTTCCAAAAACATTGTTTTGTTATTTGAATATTTGGATTTTCAAGCAAATCATCTATCGTCTTTTCAAGCCAAATCTTGTAATAAGCTTCGGATTCATTCATCTTTGCATACTTATACATAATCTTCTCACCATTATCAGTATTGGTATATTCAATCATCAACCCGTAAAAGTTAGCAGATCTTTTCTCAATAACTTCATAGAATTCTGTATCTGACAATGTCTCGTCAATTTTACACTCAAAGAAATCACAGTATTCTAAATTACAAACTTCCATTTGCAATTGACATTGAACCCAATACTTGTATAAGGGTATGCCTGTCAATTTCCGTGAATAAAGACATTTGATTTCAAGCATTCTTCCTGCAAGTTTTGGGTCATTACATTCTATAACAATTCCATCTGGGCTCGCACCTAAATGATGAATCGTTTTGTGACGAATACAACCATATTCTCCAACCTTCGTATTTGTGAGATGTTCATAAATTTTCTGAGCAGTATCCTCAAATTTTATACCATGTAAACAAGCAATTCCAGCCTTGAAAGTCTTGATTGGCAAAACCTTTTCTTCAACATAGTTATTATATTCAGAATCTGTACCGAATATATGTGACGCTGACGATGCCGTCACAACACCATGGCGATAATTGAACCATTCAGACGTTCTCTGGTCAGGCTGTTCAACCGAATTCAAGTATTTCATTATCTCAGTCACGTTTTCAACGGCAAGAGTATCTTCTTGTGATACCATAGACTCCGCAATGTATTCGACCTCTCCTAATCGAGATTTAGGTATCTTTGAATGTTTCTGTATTTCTTTGAATTTGAGTTCATTATTGAAAATGTCCATATTCTTGACGGACGTATTGTGGAACTTCAATATCCTAGTATACAGCTCTTTTTTTTCTTCAAAAAGACAAAAAGTATCTTCATTTTTGATAATTTCTTCAATCGCATCCAGCTTGTCTAGTACATTTCTAATACGTATCATTATACTGGTAACAGTAGACCCTTTATATTTATATAACGAAAAAATTATCTATGATATATTTAATAATGGATGTTAACTCTCTTATAATCATTGGATCGTTGATCATACTTTTAGTTGTTGTATATTCAAGATTCGACGGAAATATGGTTAACACAAAAGCATATGATGGCAGAACATACCTTGTGATTAACGACGAACTTCGAAAGAAATCTGCTGATCTTCTTGCTAGCATGAGAGAAAAAAGTGCAACACTTATATCAAAATTAAAAGATAAGTATGGTAATGAAAACTCTGAAATCAATCGATTGATTCAGCGATATAACCCAGATGATTTACGGGAGAAGAATTCAAGATCCTTTGGAACATCATTTACTTTGAATAAACGAAAAATCGTTCTTTGTCTCAAAAAGAACAACGGTAAGGAAATGGTAGATGAAAATACGCTATTTTTCGTCTTGCTTCACGAAATCGCTCACATTATGACAATTTCAGTTGGTCATGAACCAGAGTTCTGGAACAATTTTAAATTTTTGCTTGCACACGCCATCTCGTTCAAATTATATAAGTATGATAACTACGAAGATCCTAAGAAATATTGTGGAAGTTTCATAGATAATTCTCCTATTCGAATGAATGAAGTGGGTGACTTCGTGAATTAAAAAACATAAACATATAAAAACAATTGGATTGTCAAGTATATCAGTAAAATTGTTCATCATGAGTTTGAATATTGCGGAACTCGAAAACATGATCGAAGAAGTTGAAAACATGAATCAATTCGAACAGAATCACATCTACAAGATTCTTACCAACAATGGGGTGAAATTGTCTGAAAACTCAAATGGATTCTTTGTTTCTCTTAATCAACTGACACAAGAAACAATCGATGACATATTGAATTATCTGAAGCAAAGCAATGAAATGAAGAACTCTTCGCAGAATGCAATCCAGTTCACAGAACGCCGTATAGAACGAACGGATCTAGTTGAAGATTGCAAGATTATGCAGACTAACGATGGATCTAAAAGTATTGAGTTAGATGTTGAGAATTGGAAAAGAACAATCGTCGACAATCTAAAAAAGACTACTAAAAAGAAAAAGTAATCTACACGTCTATAACCAGTAGAAATCTGTTGATGATCGGATTGTCTGTAAATATCAACAAACCGAAAAGATAAAACGCAACCGTTCCATACGCAAGTCTGCTATCATCGCGAATTATTGATGTCACTAAAACGACTGGAATAAGAAAGATCCACATAATTGATGCATATCTAGCGAATCTTTTTTTATCCCGGCAAGTTTGTGCTCCACATTCAACAAATTTCTTACGAATTTCATCGGCTACATAAAAGTTTACAAACCAGAGACCAATCAATAGCAATATAGAGATTATGTTTTTATTGTTGAAGTCAAGTTCGAATTCGTCTAAATCTTCCTTCGCCATACTTTATATTATTATATACACATATTTTTTTTTTGTTAAATCATGAGAATGAAGAATGTAGATACTAGCTGTACCATCGCAATCGTTCTGCAAAGTACACTAGAAGGGGTTGTATCACCATAACCTAACGTACTTCCCGTAACAAATGAAAAGTAGAATCTTAGAAAGAATCTCTGTAGAAGGTTTGAGTCTTTCGTTATGAGAACATCTAATTCTTTTTTCACCTCAATTTTGATTTCTTCTGCTTTCCCTTTCAATTCCACAGCTTTTTCATCCTTAATTTGTATGTCTTTTTCATTTTTTACATCAGCAGGTGGGTTTATGAACTTTTCCTCAATTATAGGAACCACGACTTGCTTTTGAACAATCTCGTTTCTCAAAATGTCTTCGAGTGTATTAATGCCAGAGAAATGAGATGATCCAAGCATCATATAAATAAGACTAAAGGCAAGAATTTGTATCATAAGTAAATGGAACCGGTTGAATCCGAACAATTTATTCATCATATTTACTAATTATTACATATATGAAGATAATAATTTCAAGGATTAGGACAAACGTTTGTTCTACATAAAGGGCAATTTCGGTGGTTTTCAAACCAACGATGTATACATCCCCTATGAAACATGTGTTCGCAATTGTTGAGTCTAATAACATTGTCTCCATAATCATAATTTCCCCGACATATGGAGCATATTGCCATTGTATCTGTCATGATTGATTCATCAACAATATGGGAAGTCGTATTTCTTTCAATTTCTTCTTGTGTCAATCCTGGTTCGTTTACTGGTGGATCATATAAAGATTCAGTTTGGACGTCAATATTGACGTCCATTCCCGGGAACAAGCTCTGTAAGACTGAGTTCAAGAATTGGGGATGCGTATTCGACGTGGTCGCTGGTGATTGTTGCATATTGGTATGAGTTTGCGTATTGGTATGAGTTTGTGTAGGAACTTGTGTTGAAAATAGTGGAATAGTACTCGGAATTGAAAATCGGGAATTTGGACGCTCATTATTCATATGAATGTTTATATCTCCATTGATAGTTACATTCAAAATGGGATTGAAGGACCGTCGCACATCACTGCTATCATCGTTTGAATCCATTTCACTTGTTTATTATTACAGTTATAATAATTTTTGTGTTTATATGTTATAATCTTTACAACTTTACATGTAATAAGAAAATACTATATAAAAAAACGAAAAAAAAGAAAAAATGATTGGACATCTTACTTGAAAGAACTGTAGTGATACTATTGTAATTATTTCAAAGATGAACGTTCTTAAAGTTTCCGATATCGATGTTTCCAAGCTGACATTCTCTGACGTGCGCCCTTACGGGGCCGTTGCTAAGATTGTATATGTGAATCACAAGAATTCTCCCATTGTTATGCAACTTCCAAAGATGAAGACTCCTTACGGTCTAGGAGTCTATGACGACGGCGAACGCTGCAAGTATTCTCTTGACCTGTCTTTCGGATCCAGCGATACTAAGGTCTCTGAGTTTAAGGATCTCGTTGAGAAGGTTGATGAGCGAATTCTAGATGAGGGCTCGAAGAAGTCTCTCGAGTGGTTCAAGAAGAAGAGTCAGTCTGTTGAGGTTACGCGTGCTCTTTACACGTCTCCTATCAAAATCGCAACGGAAAACGGAGAACCTACTGACAAGTATCCTCCTACCTTCAAGATGAAGGTTTCTAATTATGACGGCAAGTTCAAGGCACTTTGCTTCAATGAGAAGAAGGAGCAGCTCTCTGATCTTGCAGATGCAATCAGTAAGGGTATGATGCTTCGCACGATTGTAAAGCTTACTGGTGTATGGATTGCCGGTGGTAAGTGTGGGCTCACGTGGGAGCTCATGCAGGTGCAGGTTCCTGAACGTATTGCGCTTACAGGCTTTGCATTTGCCGATGACGATGAAGACATTGTCGCTGATGCGGTTGACGACAACAAAGATGAGTATGTCGTCGATTCTGACGAGGATCTCTGAAACCAAGAAAAGCAAGCAAACCAAGCAAACCAATAAAAACAAAAACTGAGAAAAAAAAACGAAAAAAAAAATATAACATAAAATTAGCAGACCCAACATGCTGCTAAAACATGCCCTATTGGCGAAATTGGATATCGCGTCCGCCTTCTAAGCGGAAGACTCTGGGTTCGATCCCCAGATAGGGTTCTCTTTTTTCTCTTTCTTTTCTCCTCTGGTCTTTCTCCTTTTTTTTCTCCTCTGGTCTTTCTCCTTTTTTTTCTCCTCTGGTATTTCTCCTTTCTTTCTCCTTTCTTTATTCTTTTTTTCTTTTATCTTTTTACACAATCGGTTTCTGATACAAAATGTAGCCTATTATATAAGCAGAAACTAAACTTATGAACGTATTTTCTTCAGTTTCCATTTGAATCAAAAGATAAAGCAAAGGCGTTGCTAACAAATACATGAATGAATCCCCGATAACGGCTCCATATGACACTTTCTCTGCATATGATTGAAGTTCATCCATGATCGAATTCTTGCCAGTTTTATGTGGCTTAATCACCGTGAAATAGAATGTGAAATCGTGAACTATTTGAATAATGAGCATAATTGTTAGAAACTTCAAGAGGGCGTATTTTTTTGAAATGACGCTCTTTCTAATTAGAAACATGTACACGTATTTCGCAAGATAAAAGCCAATGATAAGAGATAAAACATCCAATATCACAGCTGACCATCTAAAATTTGTGTACCAGTCATTGATAGATTTCCCGGTGAATGGAGATTTTGTAAATCTGAATAGAAATATAATGAAAGCTTCGATAACTAACGCAGCCGTTAGGAAATGAATGAAAGATAGTTTTTCAATGTCCATATCATAATGAGATAAAAAAATTCACGATCACTTATTTTGATTTGTGTTTATCACAGACTTCATTTCTATTGTGTTGATGGAAGATAAGGTCCTAGTATTTCAGCAAAATTATTTAAATTCCTCGATTGAGTATATACAATCATATCTTCATTAGATGTATTCTTAAACTTCATGAGGATTCCCTCTCCTGAAAGAAAAAACGACTTAATACCTTTAAGCTTTGTTAATGTATAAGCCTTTTCACCATTTATATTCTTTGATGCGAGATACGCTCCGTTGTCTAATAATACTTCTGATCCAGTTTTAACTTTTAGTTGCGAGGCTTTACCAAAACAGCCAATATATACGTGTCCGTTTTTTGATGACTTATTCTTAATAAGGGTTAGACCTATTCCTTCACCGGAAAAAATACCTCTAACATTTAATCTCGCTGAAATATTAAGATTTGATGATCCAGCCACAAATGATCCAGAGCTCAGTGTGAAGCTTTCATTGGGTTTTATAACAATTCTAGTAATATCACCAGGCGAAGCACCTCCAAAATGAATTTTAACCGGTTTTCCACTATTGGAACCAGTATATTTGGTAATGAAAATATTTTCATTTGATAAAAATGACCGCTTAATTGACTTTATTGCAGAACCTTGAACAATTGCCTTATTATTAACTTGATCATCTTTTTCTGAACCCTGTTCTACGTATAACAATCTCCCATTATCAATTAGAATTGAATCGTTCTTATCATTTAGTGTAACCGTGCCTGTTGCATATCCAGCATTTTCATTTATAACAACTTTATCAATCGATAAGGGTGTTTCATCTTCACCACCATATTTTTTTGATCTCTTGCGTGAAAGCTTGAATACCATTTTATATAATACATATATATTTTTTTATATGTTATATATGTATAGTATGTTTACTGATATTTTTTCAACATTTCTTATTGGAACTTTTGGTGTACTTTTTGCATATTTTCTTATTGGCTTGACAATTGCTATTTTAATTTCGGTTGTGTATGGTGGTTACAAAGTATACAAAATAGGGGATAGAAAAAAAGACAATGATCTTAAACAAGCATTAAAAATTATTGGATATGTTATTATGGCGCTTGGTGGTATTCCGTTAGTTATTTACTGTCTTCCTATCTTTTTGCAAGGTATTTCTTACGGTCTCAGTCGTATTGCTGCTAGAGGAATCGTAGAAGAGTTTTTCTAAACATTGTATCACTTCCTTCAGTAAACATTCAATAATTCGTGATTCTATTTGAATGGGTTCTTTGAAAGAACACATCAATCTCCTCATCTTGGCGACTGGCGCGATACTTCCGGTTTTCTTCAGCTTCGCGTTTCTTTAGCAAAAATTCATTGTAAGCCTCTTGTTCAGCAGGCGTCAATTGTTCAATTCTTCCCGAGTTTGATTTCATCTTGGAGAAATTTTTCATGACATCTTCGTCGGTCTTCTTACCGACGTCATCTTCGTCAACAAGATGCGTCAATTCTAGGGCACGCCGTATATCTGTGTAATTCAATGACCCTCCTTCTGCAACCCCAGTAAAATCTGTATCTTCATCTTCTTCTTCACCCAACGTAACACCACGATGACTTGTGTATCTTTCATCGGGAATATCAGACCTTTTCATGAGCTGCAAATATTTTGGATCGACTTTCTGCATCATGTTTTTTTTGTTGCTAACAAATGCGGAATTGAAATTTGATTCGCTCGGTCTGGAGACTTCCTTAAGATCTTCAATGTTTTTCAACCAATTTCCGTATCCGGTTTCTGTTTTTTTGAAAGAATTATTATCGAAGTATTGGTTGAATTTCGATTGGTCGAATTTGGAATCAAAAAGTTCGTCAGGTGGAGCTTGGTGATTTGCAAATTTCTGTTCAATTTTCTTTTCTTCGTAATATTCGGGGATTTTCGACTTTGCGTTTTCATGAGCAATTTTCAACATGTTGAATCCTCTATTGTCTCCTCCGTTTCGATCGGGATGAAATTTCAATGCAAGTTTTCTATATTTCTGTTCAAGTTCCCTAGGTTCGTAGAATCCTTCATCATTTGTTTCGCCAAATAGCTGTTGTGTCATGCGTTCTAAATCGTTAACAACATCATTACGCTCATTGCTTATGGATTTCATTTGAGATTGGAATTCGTCGTTGGAAATCTTAGATGTTCTTGTTTGTTGCATTCGGTCTTGATATCCTCCTTTATAATTTTGTTGCTGCTTTAAATAGTTTTGCTGGCGTTCTAATTCGTATTTTCCTATGAATTCTTCGATGCCTTTGACACTGAGTTTAGTCAATATTTTCTCGATCTGGTTCTCTTTCAGACCAAGTTGACGTAATTTTTCTTGATAATACATTATTTTACAGGAACATATTTTAAAACAAAATTAAACACACTTCTAATTTGAGCAAGTATAGTGATATACTCTTTAAAATTTGAAAAATGATTGACAAAATAATATAACAATGACATATTAAGAAACAAAAATGAGTGAAGCTGTCTTTCAAATTTATGATTGGTATACTGTCGACGAAGAGATAGATGAAGACGAGGATAGTACTGACGACGATGAAGAAGATGTGTATGAAAAACAGAACTATATGATTCATTTGTTCGGGGTCAATAAAGACGGTAAGAATGTTCATTGTAAAGTTAAAGATTTTACCCCATATTATTTCATTGAGCTTCCAGAAAACTGGCATAAGAATTGGACAGATCCTTTCATGGAAAGTTTGAAACAAAGTCTACCAAAAGCAATTCGCGGTGAATTCGTTTGTGACGACCGTCAAGTCAAACGTGCAGTTAAACTGAAGTACAAGTTTCGGAATTATCAGTGGAACAGTCCTAAGAAATTTATGCAACTTGTTTTCAAAAGCGAATCTGCAGCTCGGATGATGTATTATAAACTCAAGAAACCTTATAGTTTTCCTATGGCACGTTTGTTCAAACATCGATTCCCAATTTACGAGAAAAATGTGTTACCGATATTGCGTTTCATTCACCTTCGAAAAATTCAGCCTTCATCGTGGGTTCGTATTGAAGATTATAAGGAAATCGACATGAAATATGCTGAAAGTGACTTTGAAATCAATTACGAGGTAAATTGGAGGAAAGTTCATGCTGGAGAGGAAAAAAAGACTGCGTCAATCAAAATCGCATCTTTTGATATTGAGTGTGATTCCAGTCACGGCGATTTTCCGATTGCTAAAAAGGACTATCAGAAACTGGCATCTAACATTTATGAAGAATATTTAAGACTTCTTCGTAATAACAAGATGGCGAATGCAACACTTGTAAAACAGTGGATAAAATGTGCTTTTCGTGACATCACACATGAAAAATACGATGACTCAATGAAATCTTCTATTCAGACGATTTTCTTGAAGCGTCCATCACAGTATTCTGACGTATCTAGCGATGAAATTGAGAAAATCTCTATGACAATTCTTAAAATTCTAATGAAAAAACCTGATAAACCGAAGAATGCGTTTACGTTCTATTGTGATGAATATCGACCGGCTATAGAGAAGACAAATGAGTGCAAAGATGATCCTGTGTCCATTAGAAAAAAACTAGCTTCTGACTGGAAAGAACTTAAGGACAAAACCGAATTTGAAGACAAAGAAGAAAAAGACAGTCTCCGTTATCAAGAGGAAATCAAGAAATACAGTGATATGAAGGGTAAGGATACTATTGAATATATCAATAACATTCTAAACGATGTGTTACCTTCTGTAAAAGGAGACAAAGTAATTCAGATTGGCACGGTCATACAGGATTATGCGAATCCTTCAAATGTAAAACGTCATATCGTCACTCTCGATGGTTGTTCAGATTTAACTGGAATCGAAGTTGAGACGTGTAAAACCGTCGAAGAGTTGATTTATAAATGGGTTAGAATGATGAAACGTGAGCAACCAAACATTGTCACAGGCTATAATATATTTGGTTTTGATATCAAGTTTCTCTGGGAATGTGCAGAAGAATTCGGGTGCTTGAAATATCTTCGTAAACTAGGCGCTTTGAAAAACAAAGAATGTTCTATGGAAACGAAGGTGGGATCCCCGGGTACCGAGCTCGAATTCGCCCTATAGTGAGTCGTATTACAATTCACTGGCCGTCGTTTTACAACGTCGTGACTGGGAAAACCCTGGCGTTACCCAACTTAATCGCCTTGCAGCACATCCCCCTTTCGCCAGCTGGCGTAATAGCGAAGAGGCCCGCACCGATCGCCCTTCCCAACAGTTGCGCAGCTGAATGGCGAATGGCGCCTGATGCGGTATTTTCTCCTTACGCATCTGTGCGGTATTTCACACCGCATATGGTGCACTCTCAGTACAATCTGCTCTGATGCCGCATAGTTAAGCCAGCCCCGACACCCGCCAACACCCGCTGACGCGAACCCCTTGCGGCCGCATCGAATATAACTTCGTATAATGTATGCTATACGAAGTTATTAGCGATGAGCTCGGACTTCCATTGTTCATTCCACGGACAAAAACAGAGAAAGGAAACGACAGAGGCCAAAAAGCTCGCTTTCAGCACCTGTCGTTTCCTTTCTTTTCAGAGGGTATTTTAAATAAAAACATTAAGTTATGACGAAGAAGAACGGAAACGCCTTAAACCGGAAAATTTTCATAAATAGCGAAAACCCGCGAGGTCGCCGCCCCGTAACCTGTCGGATCACCGGAAAGGACCCGTAAAGTGATAATGATTATCATCTACATATCACAACGTGCGTGGAGGCCATCAAACCACGTCAAATAATCAATTATGACGCAGGTATCGTATTAATTGATCTGCATCAACTTAACGTAAAAGCAACTTCAGACAATACAAATCAGCGACACTGAATACGGGGCAACCTCATGTCCGAGCTCGCGAGCTCGTCGACAGCGACACACTTGCATCGGATGCAGCCCGGTTAACGTGCCGGCACGGCCTGGGTAACCAGGTATTTTGTCCACATAACCGTGCGCAAAATGTTGTGGATAAGCAGGACACAGCAGCAATCCACAGCAGGCATACAACCGCACACCGAGGTTACTCCGTTCTACAGGTTACGACGACATGTCAATACTTGCCCTTGACAGGCATTGATGGAATCGTAGTCTCACGCTGATAGTCTGATCGACAATACAAGTGGGACCGTGGTCCCAGACCGATAATCAGACCGACAACACGAGTGGGA
>ENA-OUWZ01000002-OUWZ01000002.1-marine-metagenome-genome-assembly--contig:-NODE-2-length-7878-cov-5974.665556_pt1 | contig 7878 bp, 6 predicted proteins | sample MGYA00248457_ERZ584574 | MGnify/ENA primary metagenome ERZ584574 (study PRJEB26545, sample SAMN05421970) | marine metagenome | isolation source: Line P, North Pacific Ocean | place: Canada:British Columbia...
CCGCCTCGGAAAAGATAATGGCCGCCATAATTAAGGTGGCTAGACAGTTCAGAGATTGCGCGCAGACAATGACTTTGCGCTTTGACAGACGGTCAGCCAGAACACCACCGTATAGGGAGAATAAAACCGAGGGCAGCATGAAGGATAAGGTGACCCAAGCTAGGTCCATGGCCGAAGACGTGAGGCTGTACACCAACCAACCTCGAGCAATGATCTGCATATTCATAGCGAAAGAGGAGCCAAGGCTGCCTATCCACAACCAGCGAAAATTAGGCACTGCCAGTGCGCTGAATATGTCTTTGCTGGCCAAATCATTTCCCTCTTAGGCCGATATCATAGCAGAGTGCCGCTCGCGCAGTTCATCTACCGCGACTACTGCTGCTGAAAATATTTTTGTGCGATATTTTCATGCGCTATTTTCATGGTATGAAGAGAATATTGCGGGGACATCAAAAGCCTAGGGGATTAAAATCCCGCTCACCCTACTAAAACTTTCAGAATGAGACGCAAGCTTCGGCACCGAATGTCAATTACCAACAAACTGAAGCAGCTTTTAGTTAAACAGTTTTTTGTAAAACAGCTTTTGTAAAAAAGAGTTAAACCGAGTTAAAGAATGAATTTACTTAATATGTGGAAAACACTACGTGATCAGCGCAGCGAAACCTTAGTAGTGCTGGTGGCTTTGACCGCACTGGGTGTTGTTTCACACCTTGTACCTCACAGCGCCGGTCTGTCCACAGTGGGCGCAATTGGCATGATGGCCGCAGCGCTATTGCCTCGGCACCTGCTACCGGTACCGGTTTTATTCACAGTAGTTGCCTTCGACCTGATACACGGCACCTACCAGATTGCAGCTATGGCTTTTGTCTACCTGGCTCACTTAGCCGCTGCTTGGTCGCTGACACCAGTACTTTCTCCAGTTAAGAAGAAAATTTCAGTACCCACCTTTGGCTGTGCTGCAGTACTCAGCGCGGTGGTTTTTTACATCGTATCTAACGCCACCCCAATAGCACTTGGATTTTATCCAAATACCCTTGAGGGCTGGGTGACCTGCTACATGGCCGGTCTGCCGTTCTTACTGAAAGGTATTTTGGCCAACGTAATCTTTGGCGGCATAGGCTTCGCAGGAATCTGGCTGGCACGAAAAGCCGCAAATGGTGACTTGGCTCGATTAAGAAACAGCTAGAGATGCTTCATTGAGGACAGCGCCGGGCTGTCCTTGCCTCTCTTTCTTTCGCTGCTTTCTTTCGCAGCTCTCTATCGCCGTTATCTTTCGCTACGCTCTATCGCCATTATCTTTCGATGCGCTGTTTCACCTTGTGTCTCTACCCTTGAATGGCAACTGAACCCTCGGCTAAAAAGCTGACTTAATAATCCAAACGGTAATCCACGCCAGCTTTACCTTCATTGCTATCTGCCGATGCCTGTTCTGGCAAATTCTCTTTCTCTTTTGTGTTTAGGGCATCTTGCTCCGCAACAATATAGCCCGCCGTTGGCGCAGCAAAATGTGTGCCTATTATAAGAACCGGACGGTCTGAGTATTTGGCTAAAAACACATCTCGCGTAGTTGCAGAATCAGTTTGATTCTCGTCCGCAGTAGAGGACCAATCAGGATGAGCTATCTGGCACGGGTGATGAATCATGTCGCCAGTGATTACCGCCTCTTCGCCATTGGAGGTAATGTGCACGCTGACATGGCCCGGCGTATGCCCAGGCGTGGGTTCCAACTGAACTTCAGCGCAAACCTGATGATTAGACGCCACCAACTTCGCCAAACCCGCAGCAAATATCGGCTCTACCGAATCTTCTATAACCGGTTCGTATTCCTGCTCTTCGGTGCGCCAGTAAGCCCACTCCTCTTCGGCAAATAGATAATCCGCATTGGGAAAAGTAGGCACCCAAATCCCATCTACCAAGCGAGTATTCCAACCCACGTGATCTACATGCATATGGGTGCACAACACCGCGTCTATTTTCTCCGGTGCAAACCCCGCCGCCTTAAAGCGCTGCAGGAAATCTCCCTGCATCATATTCCAGCGGGGGTAACTGCGAACTTTGTCGTTACCAATACAAGTGTCCACAACAATTGTACGACTGGGCGTTTCGATCACCAGCGCATGCATGCTCAAAATAATACGCCCCTTTTCGTCAATGAAAGGGGCCAGCCAAGGCACAGCTTGCATTCGCTCTGGGGTCGCCTGAGGTAATAAATGCGGGCCTAACGAGGCTGTGGTCAGTTCTACAATTTGCGTTACCGTTACATCGCCAATCTGCCACTTCAACATAATCTCTCCCTCATATTGCCCTCACCCATGTCTATTACACAGTTTTGATGAGCCTTCAGCGTTGCAAATTCTCGGTTTATGGTCAAACATCTTCATCTGACGAAAATTACGAAATATTGGGGAGTGAGCATGAGCGAAGCAATGAACTACGAAGGTATAGGCATCAGTATTGAAAACTATGTTGCTGTAGTTGAAATTCAGAAAGGCCCCAATAACTTTTTCGACACCCAAATGATTAAAGATTTAGCCGACGCCTTCGAGAAAATGGACGCCAGCAATGACGTTAGAGCCATTGTCTTGTGCTCGGAGGGTAAACACTTTTGTGCCGGCAACAATTTTGGCAGCGCTTCGCGCAATGAAGAACGCGCCGACCGCAAAATCGAAGACGGCAATCCACTTTATGCCGCAGCGGTAAAATTATTCGACACAAAAACCCCAGTGGTTGGCGCAATACAAGGTGCGGCAGTAGGCGGCGGTTTTGGACTAGCGGTGATGCCAGACTTCCGCGTGGTTTGCCCGGAAGCGCGGTTCACCGCGAACTTTGTGAAACTAGGCTTTCACCCAGGCTTTGGTTTGACCCACACATTGCCACGCCTTATTGGCCAGCAAAAAGCCAGCATGTTGTTTTTAACAGGACGCAGAATCAGTGGCCAAGAAGCTTTTGATATGGGTTTAGCAGATATCATTACAGACAAAGAAAATCTTCGCGCCGAGGCCATTAAGTTAGCTGCCGAGATCGCAGAAAATGCACCATTAGCTGTGGTTTCTGTGCGCGCAACTATGCGCGAAGGCATTGCAGAGGCTGTGAAGAAACAAACAGACCATGAAGGTTTGGAACAACACCGACTGCAACAAACCGCTGACCACCGCGAAGGCGTTAAGGCAGTGGGCGAGCGCCGCCCTGGTAACTTTATTGGCGCGTAGCGGTAAAAGCGCACTCAGCAGAGCGCTGAGTGCGTCTAGTTAGACTGGCGCAGACTCAGACGAGCGCGACAACGCCCTTTCATCTAAATCTGCGCGGATCTCTTGGTAGGCTTTTTCGTCGAGCTTGAAGCGGCTAAATAGTATTGCGCCGACAACATAGCAAACTAACGGAAATAGTCCGTACAGCCCAACCATCACCAACTGCACTTCCATTGTCTGCTCCTGATTTGGCACAAAGCCTGAAAACTCTAGCGCAAAACCGGTCATCAAAAGCATGATGCCCAAGGCGCTTTTGTAAACAAAATTCCACGCAGCGAAATAAGAGCCTTCTTTGCGCTCGCCAGTAACGTGCTCGTCGTAGTCAATTACGTCGCCCTGCACAGAGGGTCCAATGGTGCCGCCGCAACCAGCAGCGAGCCCTGCAAATGCAGCCATAATCATAATCAGCCACAGGCGCTCCCCTACCGTGTCGAGGAAGGGTAAAAAGAACATACCGCCAAATGAAACACCGGTAAGCAACATGCCAAAAATCCATACGCGAATTTTGCCAAAGCGCTTAGAGAGCGGCAGCCACAAAGGCACCGACAAACTTGAAGGCACCATATAGGCCAAAATAACGAACGGCGCCCAAGTTGGCGCGCCCACCACATATTGAGTCACATATAATGTTAGGGCGGCAATAGCCGCAGACCCAACATGTTCAATAAATGTCACCACGATCAATAAACGTGCATGGGGGTTGTGCCAGATATCGCGAAAAGCCTGAATAGGACTGCCCTGCACTCTATTTTGAAATTCCGGCCGCTCACGTAATTGGGTCACCGCATAGATGACCAACACACTCATGACCAAAACGGCTGCTAATGCGTAGTCCTCGGCCAAAGCGCGCACATCACCATCGGGTTTGAACTCTTCGGCAATCAGAAAGTACATGGTGCCTAGGGAGATAATTGAGCCTATGGTGTAAAACAAATGGCGCATACCAAAAAGACGGCTGCGCTCATGGTAGTCAGTGGTCAGCTCAGCACCCAGCGCCATATGCGGAACAAAAAACAAAGTCATAGCCGAGTAGAAAAATATAATTGCCACCGCCATCCACCAGGTCAATGCGGCAGTGTCGAAAGACATAGGCGGCGCAAACACCATATAAAAGCCCAGGGAAATGGGCAGACAACTGGCTAAGATCCAAGTGCGCCTACGGCCTAGGCGACTAGACGTGCGGTCACTGAAATAACCCACCAGTGGGTCAGATATAGCGTCCCAAATGCGCGACAGGCTATAGATAGCACCCATTACCCCAGGGGCGATCAACAACACATCCGTGGAAAATTTCATAACGTATAAGCTGAGCAGCAAATACATATAGCCAGCCCCCACAGCTGGGGCGCCGAAAGCCAAGGTGGTTGACCACGAAACTTTATTGCTGGGCAAATTACTACTCGGAATAGAGGCTGTCATATAAATTTCTTGTCCGTTATTTACCTAATAAATCTAAGCTTCAAGCAATTGAGAGGCACAAAGTATTGAACGAGTGCAGCACCAGTTTATGCATTCTTAATGGTCAACCCGCCATCCACTGGCAAGGCAACACCGGTCATGAAGCTTGCCGAAGGCAAAGCAAAATTAAGGGTGCCATGAGCCACCTCTTCCGGTTCTGCGTAACGCTTCAATGCCACACGGCGGCGCGCGTAGACGGCTTTTTGATCATCGGGAATAGCTTGAGTCATGCCGGTGTTAATAGGCCCAGGACAAATACAGTTAACGGTAATGCCCTCACCACCCAACTCAACTGCAAGAGAGCGAGTTAGACCGATTACGCCGTGTTTCGCTGCCGTGTACGGGCTGCCGAACTTAGTCGCACCCAGACCTTCAGTGGAAGCAATATTGATGATTCGCGGGTTATTGGACTGTCGCAAATGTGGCAAGGCCGCGCGGATAGTACGAGTTTGCGCCGTTAACAGAACTGCAAATGTTTTATCCCAGGCGTTGTCATAATCCTCACCATCAATAGGCGTAAAAATAGAAATACCCGCATTGTTGATCAAAATGTCTATACCGCCGAAGTGGGCGGCCACTTCGCCTATGACCCGATCTATGGCAGCGCCATCAGATAAATCTAGCGTCCAACCATGAGCTGTTTTACCCGCCCCATTGATCTCGCCAACCACAGGAGCAAGCCCGTCCTGATTAATGTCTACAGCTGCAACTTTGGCGCCTTGAGCGGCAAATAGCTTTGCAGTTGCTGCGCCCATGCCTGAGCTTGCACCGGTAACAATGGCCACCATACCTTCAATTGAGCGACTTAATTCTGTCAACGCCATGTTACTGCCTTACCAAAACGGAAATTTCTAATTATTTACTCACTCTGCCTTTGCCCGTCCAACCCCAGCAAACGCTTTAACAGATCACTGAGGACGAAGGCTCATTAAGGGTGCTACCAAGGGTGTACCTGTACGGGCATGGTGGCGTATCCGCGGACAAAACTTGATTGCACGCGTTCAATATCACCCACCACTTCAATTTTCTTAAAGCGCTTCATTATTTCTTCCCAAAGCACACGCAACTGCATTTCAGCCAAACGATTGCCCATGCAGCGGTGAACACCAAAACCAAAGGCTAAATGGTGACGTGCATTGGGTCGATCAATCCAAAAACGATCAGGCTGGTCTATGACCTCGCCGTCACGATTGCCTGAGACATACCACATAGCGATCTTGTCATCCTTTTTCATTTGCTGGCCACCAAACTCAACATCGCGCAATGCTGTGCGACGCATATAGGCCAATGGGGTCTGCCAACGAATGATTTCTGAAACCATGTTTGGAATTATTGATGTATCAGCGCGGAGTTTGTCGTACTCACCTGGATTTTGATTAAGCGCAAGCACGCCACCGGAAATGGAATTTCTTGTGGTGTCATTGCCTCCGACGATGAGCAAAATCAGATTACCCAAAAACTCCATTGCCGGCATATTTTGCGTGTCTTTGCCGTGAGCCAGCATGGAAAGTAGATCAGCCTTGGCAGGTTGAGTAACGCGCTCATCTCGAAGTTTGGTGAAGTATTCAAGGCATTCCAGCAAGGCGGCGCGGCGCACGGGCTCTGGTGTAGGACCACCAGCTAACTCACCGGATGTGGCCATATCTGACCAATAAGTGAGTTTGTGCCGTTCAGCAAACGGAAAGTCGAATATTGTTGCCAACATTTGAGTAGTGAGCTCTACCGAGACTAAATCAACCCAATTGAATGTTTCGCCAATAGGCAGCGAATCTAGAATGGTCTCGGCGCGGCTTCTAATGGTGCCTTCTAACTTGGCCAAATTCATTGGCGCCACAACACCTTGCACGGTCTTTCTTTGCACATCGTGCTTGGGCGGGTCCATACCAATGAAATTTGCTGTTTCAAAATCTGCTGGGCGATCGCCCAACACAATCCCAGAGTCAGAAGAAAAATCTTGGAAATTTTTCTCCATGGCCATAATATCGTTAAACCGGGTCAGCGACCAATAAGGACCAAAAAGGCTGTCCTTACAATAATGTACTGGCGCCTCTTTACGTAGCCGGGCGAAATATTCCCAGTGCGTATCTGACTGAAATAGGTCTGCTCTACTAACATCTATCTCCTCTATGGGAATATCTGCTACCGATGCATAATCTTGTGCAACTGACTCCGACATTTTGATCTCCTCATTCTCCTCTCCCCAGACAATACACCCTGAAAGAATTTCGTGCGAGTGGCTAAAATCGCACTTAAATTCTCGTTTTAGATCTTGGCAAAGGGTAATCTGCGTGCATGAAATCACTTAACTTCGATAACCAGTTCACCGCCCAAATGCCGGCGGACGCCGACACTGGCTCCCAGCGCAAGCAACTTAAAAATGCCCTCTTTGCTAGGGTCAATCCAACCCCGGTCAGCGCGCCAACGCTGATTCACTATTCAGAAGACGCGGCCCGGCTATTGGGTTTAAGCGCTGAAGAGTGCACAAGCGATGAGTTTTTGCAGGTCTTTGCTGGTAATAAGCAAATTGCGGGTATGGACGCACACGCGACCTGCTATGGCGGTCATCAGTTTGGCAATTGGGCTGGGCAGCTGGGCGACGGCCGCGCCATCAACTTAGGTGAAGTTGAATTAGGCGGCACCCACCTCATGCTGCAGTTAAAAGGCGCAGGTCCGACGCCGTTTTCTCGAACAGCCGATGGCTTGGCGGTATTGCGCTCGTCACTCCGAGAATACCTCTGCTCAGAAGCCATGTATTACCTAGGCGTGCCCACAACTCGAGCCCTGTCCCTGATCACCACAGGTGAAGACGTGGTTCGAGACATGCTGTATGACGGCAATGCGGCGCCCGAGAAAGGCGCTGTAGTGTGCAGATTAAGCAGTTCATTTGTACGCTTCGGTCATTTTCAAATGCTTGCGGCGCGCCAAGAGTTGGACCTCCTAAAAGCGTTCACAGATTTCGTCATTCAAAGAGAATTCCCAGAATTGGATAATCTAGCTGCGGAAGCCAAAGGCACTTACATCGCTTGGTTTGAGGAAGTATGTCACCGCACCGCTGACCTTATGGTGCACTGGATGCGCGTGGGGTTTGTTCACGGGGTGATGAATACCGACAATATGTCCATCATTGGCGAGACCATCGACTATGGTCCTTACGGTTGGCTAGAAGGCTTTG